>Ga0209358_10002255_pt1 | contig 14788 bp, 4 predicted proteins | sample LauGreFa1BDMLBSN_2_FD_187574 | JGI IMG/M metagenome (GOLD analysis project Ga0209358, IMG submission 187574) | Freshwater lake microbial communities from Lake Michigan, USA - Fa13.BD.MLB.SN (SPAdes) (version 2) | ecosystem: Environmental > Aquatic > Freshwater > Lake | place: Lake Michigan, USA... | reverse complement strand
AGTCGGTCGGAGTGACACATCGGCATGCTATCTTCATCTTGTGTGTTCGAGTGACACATCGGCATGCTATCTTCATCTTGTGTGTTCGAGTGACACATCGGCGTGCTATCATCATCTTGTGTATTCGAGTGACACATCGGCATGCTATCTTCATCTTGTGCGTTCGACATATCGGCATGCTACCTCCATCTTGCGTGTTCGAGTGAGTCGGTCGGAGTGACACATCGGCATGCTATCTTCATCTTGTGTGTTCGAGTGACACATCGGCATGCTATCGTCATCTTGTGTGTTCGAGTGACACATCGGCATGCTATCATCTATCACAGACACATCGGCATGATTGCATCATGATGCTCGTGTTCAAGTGACACATCGGCGTCGTCAATGACAATGGAATGTCGAACGAACAGTCGGCCCATGATTGATTCGGGAACGTATTTTCGTATGATAGTATTTTTTTTGGAAAGCAGTTTCATTACCCACTCTATGCAGAGAATGCTCGTATAATAGTCGATTTGGGCGACGTTCCTTTGAGAAGAACCTCGAAAATACGTTCCCGAATGCTCGTTCGGTCGTCCAGAGGAGGAACAAAAGATGATATGCGGATTTCGAAGGAAGCACTTTTCAAGGGCGTGAGTGCGCTCAATGTGGTCCACTAACCATTGAAAAGCCAATCGAAAATCTGCATTGTATCTTTTGTTCCTCCGTCGGTGTCCTTCCGAAACCGTCGTAATGGGGAGCATAAGTTGCTACAAAAGATGCTGCCTTCCAGTCGGTGTGCATCGCCGTGAAAGCGGGGTTATAGAGCCACTTCAACACGCCCAAACAAAAAAATGATTGAAAGAGACACAAACGGGTCGTCATGTGCTGGATGGCCACTGTATTTCAGAACGGTGGCTCGGCCCTGCGGCCTTACCAGTGCAGCGCCGTCGACGGCATCCTGAGACACCCGCGCTGCTTGGTCAAGATGTTTTGCGGGACGGGCAAGTCCATTGTTATGACAGAGACGATTGCACGTTTGAAAAAGTCTCTCACCGTGGTCGTTTTTCCGTCCCTGGCGTTGGTGTCGCAATTTGCGACGGAATACACGGCGAACCAATTCAATGGCCATCGGATGCTCAACATTTCGTCCGAGTCTCTACCCTCCGTGCAAAGTTCGACCGACCCGCTCTCGATTCGCGCCTTCATTCGCGGCGGCGGTCCGATGCTCATCCTAGTGACGTATCAAAGTTACGACGTTCTTCTGGCGAATCTGTGTGGTGTAACGATTGGACTGGTCTGTTACGACGAAGCGCACCATGTAGTCTCGCCCGAATACCAGAAGCTCGTGTTTGAAACGAGACGTGGCACGAGCCACTTGCAACATGAGGTGTTCTTGACGGCGACGCCGCGCAACGAAAATGGCGTCGTGATGTACGACCGGCTGAACCCCCAAACCAGCCGATGTGGACCCTTGGCTTACGAATACACCTACCTGGACGGCCTCCGTGACGGTGTGTTGAATGCGTTCGACGTGTGCGTCGACATGTACACCGACGACCGGTGCACATCGGTCTACGCGGCCATGGCGCGAGCGATTCTCACGCGAGGCACCGGACGGGTCCTCACCTTCCATTCGGGCGTGCATGGGACGCGCAACACCAGCGTGTGGAACTTTGTCGACCAGGCGGCGTTTGTGCGGGTCTTTGCCAACGTGCAACGTGCCGAGTTTCCGGACACGAGTGGGCAGTACGTCGACATAACCTTTCGTGGGATGGACGGGCAGACGTCGTCTTCCGACCGCGTGGAAATGCTGCGGAAGTTGGACGCCACGCCGAACCATGCCGTCTACATCATCAGTTCGTGCGAGACCATCGGCGAAGGCGTCGATACGAAGCGGGCCAACATGTGCGTCTTCGCCGATCCCAAGTCATCCGTCACCAAAATCATTCAGAATATCGGACGGGTCGTGCGACCGAACCCGTCGTGCCCGCGGTCTACGGTGCTGATACCGTGCTACGTCGACATGGCGCATTACGCCGACGCCCGAGGCGATGCACGACAGCAAGATGCCGTGATACGGGCGCAAATGCGCAGCGACCACGGCGACTACGCGCCGATTTTGAGCGTGCTGGCCGCCTTGCGTCAAGAAGACCCCGAGTTGTACGAGATGTGCCTGCATTACCACCCGAGCATTAAACCGAGCCAAACGACGTCAACCTCGTCGAGAACATCCGTCTCGTGTGGCAGCTCCGAGTCCACTGCTGAGTCGGGCTGTGACTCGGACGTCGATTACGACGATGTTGAAAGTCGTCGCGACGTGGACGAGCGACGACCCCAACACCGAATTCGACTCGCCATTCATCCAAATGAAGAGATTCGGTTGCTTTGGAGAGTCCAAACCGCCCTCGACTTTGACCGAAAGTTGCAATCGGTGGTGATCGAGTGCGATGTGACCGCCGATGTCGATATCGGCGTCGATAGATGGCGACGGAAACTCGCGGAAGTCAGGGCGTACATCGACGAGCATGACAAAGGCCCGAGTTCCGAAAGCAAAGAGCTCGCTGTCAAGCGTCTTGGTTCGTGGATTGGAACACAACGATCGAATTACAAGAACAACGCCTACATCATGAAGAACGATTCGATTCGCGCCGAGTGGGAGGCGATGAAAGACGACGCACGCTACGGCCCACACCTAGCAAACAACGAGGAGGCGTGGTGGCAGAATCTGGCTGCGGTCAAAGCGTACATCGACCGGAATCAGAAAGCCCCCAGTGCCGCCGATAAGCACGCATCCACCAAGCGACTTGTGCGATGGATTCAAATTCAAAAGGCCAATTACGCACAAACGTCCCAAATCATGCAGAACGATGGAATTCGCGCCGAGTGGGAGGCGACGATTGGAGACCCACGCTACGCATCGCACCTTGTGATGGATAACACGGCGGTTTGGCGACAAACGCTCGCGACAGTGCTGGCGTACATCGACCAACACCAAAAAGCGCCGAGTGAAACCAACAAGGACGGCCACATCAAGCGTCTAGGACACTGGGTATCGACACAAAAAGCCAATTACAAGAACGATGCCTGCATCATGAAGAACGATGCGATTCGCGCCGAGTGGGAGGCGACTAACAACGACCCACGGTACGCGTTACATCTGGCAAGCAATGATGTGGCGTGGCGACATCATCTGGCTGCAGTCAAGGCGTACATCGACGAGCATCGGAAAGCGCCATCTCAAATCGACTACCGTACGCATTCTAAAACCGACGAGGATGATGCGATTAGTCGTCTAGGAAACTGGATTTCAACTCAAAAAAAGAATTACGCAAGCAGATCCCATATCATGAAGCACGCCGAGATACGTGCCGAGTGGGAGGCGATGAACGAGGACCCACGCTACGCCCCGCACTTGGCGAGCAGTGAGGAGGCGTGGTGGCAGAATCTGGCTGCGGTCAAGGCGTACATCGACGAGCATCGGAAAGCCCCGTGTGAGAATGACAAGGATGACGCCGTCAAGCGTCTCGGTTCGTGGATTGCGAATCAAAAAACGAATTACAAGCACCGAGTACGCAGCATGCAGAACGATGCGATTCGCATCGAGTGGGAGGCGACGAACGAGGACCCACGCTACGCCCCGCACCTTGCAAGCAAGTATGAGGTGTGGCAGCGGAATCTGGCGGCGGTCAAGGCGTACATCGACGAGCATCGGAAGGCGCCGAGCGACAAACACAAGGACATCGCCATCAAGCGACTCGGTCAATGGATTCCGAATCAAAAGGCCAACTACGCCCAAACCGCCCAAATCATGCAGAATGATGCGATTCGTGCCGAGTGGAAGGCGACGATTGACGACCCACGCTACGCACCACACCTTGTGATTGATACCGATGCGGCGTGGCGGAAACGGTTGGTGGAGGTCAAGGCATACATCGACCAGCATCAGAAAGCCCCGGCCCAATCGGACAAGTCACTTTCAGTCGCAAAACTTGGAAATTGGATTCAATCGCAAAAACGCAACTACGCCGAGCAAATCAACGTCATGAAGAACGATGCGATTCGCGCCGAGTGGGCGACGACGATTGACGATGCACGATATGGGCAGTATCTGAAAGGCAAGTCGCCTACTGCGACGCCCAGTCAATCACAAGCGACATCCAATTCCGCTGGAGATTCGGCGTTTCTACTACCCTGCATACAAGCATCGCCGCGAGCAGAACCAAAGCCAAAGCAAGCACGTAAATCGATGATGAAGAGACAAGTGTCCTTACCACAAGACTCCCGACCACCCGAATCGTCGTCCATGCCATCCCATCATCCCTACCCGGCATCATCGCCGATCGGCACGTTGCACAAGACCTACAAGCGGATGCGTTCCGACACGCTCCACGAAACGTTTCGTCAAAACCCCCAACTCTGGCACGAGTATCACGCCGAGCGCAAGCGAAACTTTGCATCATACGACCCGTCGTCGATTCCGTGCAACCGCATCATCGCCGAACTGGCGAAAATCCGGACGAGTCGGCGCAAGTTGGTCGTGGACATGGGGTGTGGCGACGCCTGCATCGCGCACCACTTTGCTGCCCAATCGGACCCTCGCTTCCATTTCGCCAACTACGACCATCAATCGGGTGGCGACCCGACGATCATCGAGGTCGACATGTCAATGTTGCCATTGGGTGATGCATCGGCGGAAATCGCCATCATGTCTCTGGCGCTATGGGGGACGTCCGACAATTGCCGACAGTACGTCCAAGAGGCACATCGGGTCTTGGAGAGTGGAGGGTTGTTTTACATCATCGACACCACCAAGCGGTGGTCTCCCGAGCCACTTACCGATAAAAATGCGGGCGAACTCTTGCGAGCTCTGCTTACATCGTGTGGATTCCGCATTGTCTCTGAGGATGTTGGGCTTCCTTTTTGCCTGTTTGTGTGCAACAAACGCTATTAGACTCGTTGACTCGTTGAGTCGTTGAGTCAACGTCATTCAGTCGTCGCAGACTCGTCGGACGCTCGCTTTGACGAACCAACGCAACACACGCCCACACCACTGTCACACCAGTGGCAAACGGTGACGGTGACACCACCTTTCCGCAAAGTTACCCCTCCCGAACGAAGATTCTGAAAGGCTCGTCAGAGCTTCCAAATCTTCGTTCGGGGAGAATAATTAAATTTACCCCTCCCAAACGAAGATTTGGGAAGGCCGAAGAAACCTTTCAGAACACGTTTTCGAAGCATTTTTCAAGGGCGTGAGTACTCGATTTGGGCTACAAAACGTTGAAAAGTGCTTCGAAGACGCGTTCTGAAATGTTTGTTCGGTCTTCCGAAATCTTCGTTTGGGGAGCATAAAATTGCCTTGTTCATTTGAACAACAATTTTATCCCTCCCAAACGAGGAACGCGCTTTCGAAAAAAACACTTTTCAAGGGCGTGAGTACTCGATTTGGGCTACGAACGTTGAAATGCGCTTCCCGGGGGAACGCATTCTGAAAGTCTTGTTCTGCCTTCCAAAATCGTTTGGGGGAGCATAAAGTTCTTTCACACGGCTGATGCAATGCTCGTCTTCTACGGGGTAGTAAGGACAAACATCATGCTATAATCGTCGTGATGTCGACACTGTCTCGACAGACGCATCATCACATCATGCTACCATCTTGTGATGTCGACAGACACATCAAGCAAGCAGTGCCAAGAACGCCCTTTCACAAGACTGGCACACGCACGCTCTTTCACACGGCTCGCGCGCACGCTCTTTCACACGGCTCGCGCGCACGCGCTTTCACACGGCTCGGACGGTGACGGCTGGCACCGTTGCAAACACGCTCTTTAAAACGGCTTATGCGAGGCTCTTTAACACGGCTGATGCGAGGCTCTTTAATCCTAATCCGTCCAAGACGGACGTACGTCCGCCAAACAGTTACGGAATGAATGTGCGTGAACGGATTGAGTTTTCGGAAACGCCCATTTTACGGACCATGGTAAACACGGCTGATGCGAGGCTCTTCTTCTACTGTACGGACACACAATCATACACAATCATCATGATATCATCATCGGGCGGTCATCATGTTAATCATCCTCTTGTGATGTCATCATCTTGTCTTGTGATGTCGACATGCACATCGTTATTCAAGAACGCCCCGCCCTTTAACACGGCTGATGAGATGCTCTTCTTCTACAGAGTAGAACGGACACACAATCATGATGATATCATCATATTGTTATGACGACAGACGATTCCGAGACGAATCATCATAATATCATCAGCACGCCGCCGGGCACGCACTCCCTTTAACCCATGTGGGAAACAACATTTCCGCGAAATACCCACGCCGGATTTTGTAAGGACTTTACGACCGTATCCTATACTAAATGGCATGTTGGATTCGTACATTTGCTTACAAAATCCGGCGTGGGTATTTCGCGGAAATGTTGTTTCCCACATGGCCTTTAACACGGCTGATGCGAAGATCTATCATGAGGTAGTACGGTCTGGATCCCTGGACCAAGTGGGAAACAACATTTACTAGACTTGCCCACGCCGGATTGGGCAAGCCCATTAACGAAGATAAGATGCTACATAGCATGCATGACGCGTCGTAAAGACCTTGCCCAATCCGGCGTGAGTGGTTACAATCATCATGCGAGCATCATCCTGTGATGTCGACGTACACATCGTCATGCACGCACGCTCTTTAGCACGGTTTCCGATCTTCGTTTGAAAATTCATGAGATGCGTATTTTCGAACTTCATTTCAATGGTTCGTGGCCCATGTGGGAAACAACATTTCCGCGAAATACCCACGCCGTATTTTGTAAGTAAATGTACGAATCCAGCATACTATTTAGTATAGGATAAGGTCTTAAAGTCCTTACAAAATCCGGCGTGGGTATTTCGCGGAAATGTTGTTTCCCACATGGTTCGTGGCCCAAATTGAGAACTCATGCCCTTGAAAAGTGCTTCCTTCGAAATCCGGATTGCATCCTTTGTTACTTTTTATGCTCCCCAAACGAAGATTTTGGAAGGTTTGACAAAAAGATGAAATCCGGCTCTTCGAAGCATTTTTCAATGGTTAGTAGCCCAAATCGAGTACTCACGCCCTTTTCAAGGGCTTCGAAAATCCGCATTTCATGTTTTGTCAAACCTTCCAAAATCTTCGTTTGGGAGGGATAAATTTCGAGTCATCCTCTGTAATGACATGCCCTGCGGTCCAACTCAACTTCTCGCACAAGGCCGGGTAATACCCGTGTAGCAAACGCACCGCTGTAGTTTGCGTTCGTTTCAAAAAAGGGCTAGATAAAAAAATGGCCCGGGCGCGCGCGACGACCGCCGCAAACGCCACGTGTGGTATCGTGATCGGCCAGGATACCACATGCAACGCACGCACGACCGACAATGCCGACTTTTGCACGCGTAATGAGCGCAATCGGTGCGTCTTTGCCAACAACCCCGCCCATCGCAACAAAAAATACACTCTAAACGAGGTTACGACCCAGGTGAGCACGGCTACCGACCGGGTCGCGCCCTCGCGCACGCGCTTCGACAATCACACCCTCCGCGTCGCGGTGCGAGAGTGGATCGTCGACCGCGCCAGTGCACAGCGACGGTACGGTCCGATTGGGACGTGGAACACGACCGACGTGTCCGACATGAGCCGTTTGTTTCACAAATGCAAGGCGTTCGACGAACCACTTACCGGTTGGGACACGAGCAACGTGGTGGACATGTCCTACATGTTTTCGAATGCGGTGCTCTTCCATCAGCCGATCGGCCACTGGGTCACGAGCAACGTGCGCAACATGCGGTGCATGTTTCATAGGGCAGCGCAATTCAACCAGCCGATCGGCCAGTGGGACGTGAGCAACGTGCGGGAAATGAGGCACATGTTTTCGAGTGCGATACGATTCAACCAGCCACTCGGCACTTGGGACGTGGGCAACGCGCGGGACATGTCGCACATGTTTTCGAGTGCGTTGCGATTCAACCAGCCACTCGGTACTTGGGACGTGGGCAACGTGCGGGACATGTCGCACATGTTTGCGCATACGATGCAGTTCGATCAGCCGGTAGGCACTTGGGACACGAACAACGTGCGGGACATGTCGCACATGTTTTCGAGTGCGCTGCGATTCAACCAGCCGCTCGGCACTTGGGACGTGGGCAACGTACAAGACATGAAGCACATGTTTGCGCATACGATGCAGTTCGATAGGCCGGTAGGAGACTGGGTCACGAGCAACGTGCGTGACATGTCGCACATGTTTGCGAATGCGCTGCGATTCAACCAGCCGCTCGGCACTTGGGACGTGGGCAACGTGCGGGACATGTCGCACATGTTTGCGCATACGATGCAGTTCAACCAGCCGATCGGCAACTGGGACGTGAGCAACGTGCGGGACATGTCGCACATGTTTTCGAGTGCGAAGTTCGATCAGCCGATCGGCAACTGGGACACAAGCAACGTGCGGGACATGTCGCACATGTTTTCGAGTGCGCTGCGATTCAACCAGCCTATCGGCCAATGGGTGACGTGCAGCGCGCGGGACATGACGCACATGTTTGCGCGTGCCACGCAATTCAATCATCCGATCGACACGTGGGACGTGCGCAACGTGCAGCGCTTGGGTGGCATGTTTGCGGGGGCGACCGAGTTCAACCAATCGCTCGGCCGATGGCACACGCTCCCATTGGAGTGCTACGACGACCCTCCAATGTTTGCCGGCGCGCCGTGGATGCTGCGACGGTATCCGGACGGCATCATCACCCCGAACAAGTCGCCACGCGAGCGGTGGGCGAAGGCGCGTCGTCGCGTGCAAAGCGCTCGTGACCCGCGCCGCTTCCGATGGCAACGGCTGTGCGACACGAGCGCTTTGCACGTCGACGAGCTCCGCGCGCTTGCGACGGCCTCACAAGTCCCGGGAGCGGCTGACCTGTCGAAGCGAGCATTGTGCGCGGCCTTGTCGCAACAGTGGGCGGAGCAACGCCACGAGCAGTCGCGCGTCGCACCCGACTGCAACAACCGCGTCGGCCTCATGCAAACGCCCGTCGAGGACATCCCGCCCGAGTTTTTCTACTCGTACGAGCAGGATGGGCTCCGTTACTGCGACGACATCCGCGACCTGAACGAATACGTGCAGGCACGTCCGCGCGCCGAGAACCCGTACACGAACGTGCCGTACGATGCAGCGACGCTGGGTGGGATTCGCGCGGCGTACGCACGCGTACGCGCAAGCGCGGAACGCATGGACGATTTCGACGACGAGCCGGCGGCGGTGCTGCCTTTTCAGACGCAGCTCACGCAGAAACTCGCCGACCTGATGTCGAAGTTGCACTACCCGAACGACCTCGAGCTCTTTCGACGCGCGTCGAGCGTGCAGTTCTCGCACTTTGTGGATGGCCTGCTGCAGAGCGGTGTGGTCAGCCCCAACGACCGCGCCCGGATCGACGCGCAGGCCGACCTCGACCAGCAAAAGATGGTTCTCGTCGACTTGCTGTGGCTAAAAATCGCCCATGACCCCGAGCAGACGCAAACCGCGCACGGACCCATCTCGCGGGTCGCCTACGAGGTGTCGACGTTGTACAACGACCTGTTCGTGTAATGCGACAAAACTGTTCGGCCTTCCAGAATCTTCGTTTGGGAGGTATAAAGTTGTTATAAAAGATAGTAGCATCCACGAAACCCCAACACGTCACACATGATGTGGCTACTATCCTTTGTAATCATCATCTCGCAAACTTTGTGCTCCCCAAAACGAAGATTTGTGAAGGATGAACAAAAGATGAAATGCGGATTTTCGAAGCACTTTTCAAGGGCGTGAGTACTAGATGTGTGATACGAACGATTGAAAAGACAGTCGAAAATCCGGACTTGAAAAATGCGTTCTGAAAAGTCTTCGTTTGGGAGGGTAAACTTGCGTTACCAGCAGCGCGTTCCAGCTGCTTGCACGGCTATGTGCCTGTCGACATCACAAGATAATGCGATTCTGCGTCTGTAGACGTCACAAGAGTTGGAAATACACATCGGCATGCTATCATCATATGACTCTGACGTTGAACATACACATCACCATTAAAGCAGGTCTGGCATAAACGCCCTTTAACACGGCTGGCATCATTACTAGATTCATTAGCATGCACGACCTTTCAAACGGCTGGCATGCACGCTCTTTAACACGGCTGGCATGCACGCTCTTTAACACGGCTGGCATGCACGCTCTTTAACACGGCTGGCATGCACGCTCTTTGACACGGTGGACCCATCATGACAGCATCAGTGGCAGCATCACAGTGTGAGTTCGACTGACACAGTGGAGCGACGGGTGGTTGAGGGCGTCGACGATCGGCGTAATCGAATCCAGACAGTCGCTATGATGGAGCAGCATGTCGTGATTCCCCGCAATCACAAAGATCGGGTGCAAGTCGGCGAGTGAACGGAGCATCCGGCAGACGAATGCGAGCGACTCGGGGCTGAGCGTGTTTTTGGTGTGCATGACGTCGCCCGTCAGCACGATCATGGCCGACGGACTCGCGTCGGCTCGGATAAACGCGAGCAGTTCCTGTAGCACCGTTTCGTACTCGACCCGGCGGTCGTAGAGCCGAACGTGCACGTCCGAGATGTGGTAGATGCGCTGAACACGCGGTGGCACGTTTGGTTCCGAGTCCGACTCGAACTTCCGACTCGGACATTGTGGTTTTACAGGTCGTCGCATGTATTCAAATCATTTTCGCCGCCGTTCCGTTGACCGTACCACCGACCGGCAATCGCCTCGGTCATTGCGCGCCCGACGACAAACGAACGAAAAAGACGCATAAAAGAAGCATAAATGAAACCATCCGACTCGACGACGGTGCGGATTTTTGGGTTGCTGGTGGTGTTGCTGGTGGTGTTGCTAGTCGTGTGGGCGTGTTGGAGCGTGCAAACCCGCCATCGCATCGTGCACTCACCGTCCTTGACCGGGGGGGGCGAGTCGACGCCGACGACGGTCACGGCCCGACGGTTGAGCGTGCGCAACGTGAGCACGACCACCGTCCGATTCAGCAAACTGGGCCTCTTTGCCAGTGAGGACGACGCCAAGCGCAATCGAAACGACCTACTCGCACCGAACCAATCGACCATCCGCCTGTATACCAACGGGTTCACCCAGTTTCTGGGGAGTGCAATCGCTTGGTCGACGGACGTCTACGATGCGGTGAGCGTGGAGCATTTTGTCTCGCTGCTACCCAACACGGCCCTCGTACTCGAGTGGCTGACGGATGTGTCGTTCAGCGTGGTGCGCCTCGGCGTCTTTGACGCGACGCCCGACCCACGGCCATGCCGATTGAAATGGGAGACTGGGACTGGGTCGCAGCCAATCACATCGGCAACGTTCACGCCGATGTTTCTGACCTTTGCATCGGGCGATGTGCAGAACCAGACATTTCTCAACGCCGATGGAACGCACATCGCCCCGAATGGTATGTACACGGCCTCGCTCATCACGTTTAGCGACATCCAATCCAAAGCAGCGGCGGACAAGGCAGCGGCAGACAAGGCAACTGCGGACAAGGCAGCGGCGGAGGCCAATAAAACGGTTGTATTGACCAATGTCCCCAACGTGAGCAAACGCATCGCTTACCAGCGCAATCGTGGCGTGACGTCGCCATCGAATGCGGTCAAGGTATCGACGTCCAACTATCCCAATCACAACATCTTTCGAATTACCGAGCGACCACCGATGATGCAAAAGTCCAACTTTCTCTTCAGCCTCGTAATCGACAGCGATGCGCTGCCAACACAAGGCAGCGTGACGATTGCACAAATCATGGTCAATGTTGACGACCCGGGCGATCCATCGATTGTGTACGACTCGGCCCAGGGTGGCTTTTACGGAACGGAACAATGGAACGCCAAAACAACCCAGACCGTCGCGGTGAGCAAGGGGGGTGTGCTGCGGGTGACGTACCTCAGCGACCAAACGAATAACAACGCATACATCAGCGTGTTTAACGACAACACCAATACCAACTCGGTAGCCAGAGCCAAATGCGCCGGCGTCTGGGCGACGGGTAGCGACGATACGGGCAAACTGCATATCATGTGCCACACGTGCGTGCAACAAGCCGACCTTTGGTGGTCGGATGATGCGATGAGCACTCCTGTTTCGTCGACGCCGTGTCTTTCTAGTTTGTGATTGGAGGCTGCGTGTACACGAATGTTTGTCCGGCCTTGCCAAATCTTAGTTTGAGATGGGTCGAATGATGGATGACTCGCATTTATGCTCCTCAAACGAAGAACCGCAGGTCGGGCGTGTTTTTTCGATGAACTTGTATGCTCCCCAAACGAAGATGCTGTGAAACGTCGAAAAATATGTGGGTATTACACTGGGTAATACATTTTTACCCCTCCCAAACGAAGATTTTGTAAGGCCGAACCAACAATTCAGAATGTGTTTTCGAAGCACTTTTCAACGTTTTGTAGCCCAAATCGAGTACTCACACCCTTGAAAAGTGCTTCGAAAACGCACTCTGAAAGGTTTGTCCGACCTTCCCAAATCTTCGTTTGGGGAGCATAAATTGCAAAAATGTGAAGATATGGAACAGGAATCGATAATGATGTCACAAATGTTCCAATTTATCGAATTGGACTCGGATTCGGATTCGTTGGACTTGGAAGAGGCTGCAGCTGAGCCGCACAGATATATTACAAGTCTAGTTGGCTAGGCCCTTGATGCACTGCTGCCGTGCGGAGGCCGAGAGCTACCCGCCCGAGAACTCGTCGACGACGCCACGATGCATATAGGATATTGTCGCATAGTCATTACAAAATCCGCCGTGTTAAAGGGCGTGGCACCAAGCCGTGTTAAAGGGCGTGGCACCAAGCCGTTTTAAAGGGCGTGGCACCAAGCCGTGTTAAAGGGCGTCGCACCAAGCCGTGTTAAAGGGCGTCGCACCAAGCCGTGTTAAAGGGCGTCGCACCAAGCCGTGTTAAAGCCTTAAATGGAGTCGCATCAACCCATGTTAAAGGTCGTGCGTGGGGACATTCTACGATTTTCGAAGGACGTGCCTTTCTAAGTCACTCGATTGTGATAACATCAGCCGTCGGCAACTCATCCCCATTTTTGACAAACCCGCCTTTTCACGATTTTACCAATTATTTAAACCACGAATCGTGGTTCACAATTTTACCCCTCCCAAACGAAGATTTGGGAAGGCCGAAGAAACCTTTCAGAACACGTTTTCGAAGCATTTTTCAAGGGCGTGAGTACTCGATTTGGGCTACAAAACGTTGAAAAGTGCTTCGAAGACGCGTTCTGAAATGTTTGTTCGGTCTTCCGAAATCTTCGTTTGGGGAGCATAAATTTTGGGAAAATCGTGAAAAGGCAGGTTTGTCAAAAATGGGGATGAGTTGCCGACGGCTGGATAACCTATGATGCGTCTGTAGACATCACAAGATGGATATCATGATGATGTGTCTGTCGAAATCACAAGATGGTGATATCATGATGATGTGCATAGTAGAGACCCAAAAATGCGCGATTTCGCAGCCACCTAGGCGAGTACCAATGGTCAAAATGAGAAATGATTCAAAAGATGTGGATGAATTTTGCCCAGTGTGAGTACTTAATCCATACTCTCCTACGACGCCTAGGTGGCTGCGAAATCGCGCAATTTTGGGTCGCTACTCTCGCCACAATAAAAATGGAGCAGCCGTCTGCAACTAGTCCCAAATTTTATGCTCCCCAAACGAAGATTTTGGAAAGTCAAGCAAACATTTCGAACATTAAAGCACTTTTCAATAGTCAGTAGCCCGAATGAAGTACTCATGTATGTGAAAATCGGGCGTAGGGTAAAAGAAGTATGAAAACGTAGATAATAATCTTCGATAACAACGAAAGCAAGTATTTGGGTACGAAAACCCATGAAAAGGTAATGAAATGGACCATTATAGTCGTTGTTGGACAGGACCGTGCCCAAATTCTTGCTCTTATTGTTATCGATTGTTCATATCAACGTTTTCATACGCGGTTTACCCTAGGCTAAAGCGGCGGCGTTCAAATTGCGACTTTTTTTTGCTCGTTTGGAGTATGAAAAGTACTTACAAAAGCTCTTACCCACCTATTTTCGACGTTCCAAAATCTTCGTTTGGGAGCCACAAGCTTGTCAAGATGATTCGAAAGATAGTAGCAGCATGCTATGTGTTCAAAGCACTTTTCACATACGTGAGTACTCGATTTGGGGACATGCTATCCACATCTGGTGAGTTGGACAGACAAATCAGCATGCTATCTTCATCTTGTTACTCTGAAGTTGAGTTCGACATGCACATCACCATTGAAGCAGGGCCGGCATACACGCTCGTTAACACGGCTGGCAGACACGATCTTTAACACGGCGGACCCATTACAGCATCACTATGTGCAGTGCAACATTGCAGATTTTTGAAACGAGCATGGTGCTCACACGACCATTCCTTTTGATGAACATATTCCATACTTGCATGTAGCCCTGCTATGTGAGTTCTACTGACACATTCTATCCTCATGTGAGTCATGATGTGACACTGAAGTTGAGTTATACATGAACATCACAATTGAAGCGTGTCTTCATGCACGCTCTTTAACACGGCTGGCACGAAAGCGTAACTGTGCTCCCTTTAACACGGCTCACACACGCCCCTTTAAGGCATGCACGCTCTTTAACACGACTGGTATGCACGCTCTTTAACACGACTGGCATGCACGCTCTTTAACACAACTGGCATGCACGCTCTTTAACACAACTGGCATGCACGCTCTTTAACACAACTGGCATGCACGCTCTTTAACAC
>Ga0209358_10002252_pt1 | contig 14811 bp, 13 predicted proteins | sample LauGreFa1BDMLBSN_2_FD_187574 | JGI IMG/M metagenome (GOLD analysis project Ga0209358, IMG submission 187574) | Freshwater lake microbial communities from Lake Michigan, USA - Fa13.BD.MLB.SN (SPAdes) (version 2) | ecosystem: Environmental > Aquatic > Freshwater > Lake | place: Lake Michigan, USA... | reverse complement strand
CGATTCCAGATCACTTAGGACTGCGTGGCCAAGCTACGACTGGGCAGAACTTCACTTTTACCAAAATCTCGGAAAGTAGAGCTCACAATATGAGCTTCACATTGATACTATGTAGTCAGATTGTTTAAGTCGATTCGCAGTTCATAGGATAACAACTCCAATGAGTACCGAAATATTTCCTCCGACGGGCTTCACAAGATCACGCAGTTTGTCTTTCAAGCATTTAGAGGCGTGGAGTTTGACGGGTGACAGTCATAGGCAGGAGTTGGATCAAGTACTAAAAGGCATCACTAAATCTTTGCACATCAGCACCTCACCATCAAAGACGTCTAGCGCTGCAATGAAAAAGCTGGAAACTTTTTTTTCCCGCCCAGAAGTGCGCGGTGATGTTCAACAAATTAACAATCGCCATATAAAGTTCAGACTTGCATTTCCAAAAACAGAAAAAGAAGGCATAGTTTTTTGTTCAATGCAAGGTGAAATAAATGCCCGTACAGGTGCAGTAAATTTTTACCTAAGCAGCCCAATAAAAATCAGCATTCATGCGCTACAACGGCTCATCGAAAGGCTGGATGATCAGTCCGATAGAGCTGTTCTAAATGAAATATACAGCTCGATGGCGCAAGTGATTCCTTGGCATAAAGGCGCAATTAACATTAGCGCAAAATGTTGGCCTCTAATGTCTGAAAATGGATTCTTTATCGGAGCGGCTGACGATGACAATCTAACCACAACGTTGATAACATGGATCAAAGCAGGTGGCCAAAAAATAAGCAAAAAATGGGGTCTCCCACTGAGCAATCTCTTGAAACTACGATCGGCATGTCCAGATCGTTTTGAGGATTGGGAATTCGCTCAGGAATTCATTAGATCTTTCCCGTGGATGTTGCATGAGCACGTACCAGGTGAGGACCAAATAGCAATCGCCTGGGAACAACGCGATGAAACAAAAGATAGAACGCATGCGGAAGAGGCAATTTGGGAGAAAGAACCCGATAGCGAGGAAATACTTGAATCAACAACGCCAGTGAAGTTGTCCGCCAGTTATGTCGCAGGACTCAATTACCAGACAGAAGCGCCACCCTTCAAAACCCACTCACTGCATGCAGGCATAGTTGTCCAAAAGCGTACCGCCGGGCAACTGATTGTTGGCCTAAGGAATGGATGGGTTGGTGTTGTACCGCTGAAATCACTAAGAAGAGGAATGGAGCTGATCCCCGACTATAAAGAACCGAATATCGGCGACTACATAAATGTGTTTGTTCATAAAATTTCGTATTTTCCTGACGAGCAGGCATACGCGATTTCACTCGATCCAAAGGACATCGCAGAGGCAAATTGGGCCGGGATTGAGAGAGCGCACCCAGTTGGCATGGAGACTAGTGCCACCTTGGTCTCAAAATTTAATCAAGAGTATGTGGCTCATTTAGACAGCGGTATTCGCGGTGTCATCCCTGCGACTGAAGTCAAAAAAGAAATGCATCGCCCAACGCTCTACGCGTACAGCCCTATCGGAACAAAATGCGCTGTCCAGGTAATTGGTTATCGATCGGATAAAAAATCCTTACTGCTTTCATTGCGAAATATTGAGCTTACTCAAAAACTTAGCCCACTCGTAATCCCATACAAGGCGGGCGACAAAATTACTGGGATATGCAGTCGAAAGGAAGCCACTTACGCATTGTTCGAACTAGACCATGGTTTTCGCGGGATGTTACATGCACTAAATAATTGGGGAAATGAGTTACCTGAAATCAATTCTAAAATCACTACAATATTTATTTCGTATAACAACAATTCGGGAACAATACAACTTGGTAGGGAGACGCCTAATGATTCGGGTAGAGCTTTCTACGCTATCTCAGATCCGGAGTATCAATGGGTAGAATTCACTAGGGACCACGCGGTAGGAGACATAATTTATGTACAGGTTTTGTACTGGCAGGAAAGCAAAAAAGCATTCCTGGTGAGCACGAGCAATGGCATCGTGGGACGAGTGCCAGCTAAGGAGGTTGATTGGCTAAATCCAACATCAGAGCAAGCACAAATTCTACTCAAACCTGGTGAGTTCTTGGATGTAAAACTTATCAAGATAGAGCAAGAAAAAAGAAAATTAACTTTTTCTAAAAAGGCCTTAGAAAAAAATCTAACCTCTGAACGGATATTAGCTCTAGACACAAATAATGCAATCAATGGAGAGGTCGTCTCAGTATTGGATTATGGATGTTTTATAAAGCTACACCCTTACGGAATAGAGGCACTGCTGCATCGTACGGAAGTTCCAGAAGGTCGAATTTTCGAAAAGGGTGAGCACATTGATGTATTCATCAAAGAAGTTGACACATCAAAGAACCGCGTATCACTTTCATTGCGCAAATCTTCGTAAATTTTTTGTCTGATAAATAGCATGATAAAAATCAAGATTAGCTATTAGAAAGACCCTCTAGCGCTTATTGGTTTACCTCGGGTGGGGATTGGTTTTTTAGGTTGTAAAATTAACCGGCATTGCAAACTCTTAACTTTCAAGTTTTTAACCGTTCACTCATTAGCATTCCAGAGTTCTAAGATTTGCTTATCGCTTACGGAACCGCTGTCGCCTATGGCTACCCCGACGTATGAATCCAATAGATCCTGGAAGGTTTTATATTCAGACCCCCACTCCACTTCCCAACCACCTTGCCCTTGACCGCTGATATAGCAGTCAAGAAAAACTGATGGAAGACCAGAAACTTTCAATTCCACAGCATGTACATAGTCCTCTGTCTGACTTAACTCATAATCAATGCGCTCACGCGCAAACAAGAGCCGCGTTTCATCAGTAATTTTTGACCCACGTGCATCTGAGTCAGGACTGTCTTCCAGCATTTCGTCATAAAAAAATTGCTCAGAAATGTTCTTCAAAGAAACACATCCACCTTGGACAGACATAACTATTTCATCCCAGCCGACATCCTCAAACAGAAGTGGTCGCGCAAATTTGAACAATTTTTTAAGTGGAAACTCTGGGCATAAAGTTTAGCCGTGGACGGCTGAACAGACAGGAGTTTTTGATGGTGAAGAAGTCAGCGCGCCGCACCCGGCGCACACACACGCCCGCGTTCAAGGCGCGGGTGGCCCTTGCCGCTTTGCGTGAGGACAAGACGATGGCCGAACTGTGCAAGCAGTTTGAGCTGCATCCCAACCAGATCAGCGAGTGGAAGAAACAGCTTCTTGAGAACGCCGCCAACGTCTTCGGCGGTGGCGTCGGACAGGCCGATGCCGTTGATCTGGTGCCCCTACACGCCAAGATCGGGCAGCAAGCCTTGGAGCTGGATTTTTTAAACAGCGCGCTCACCAAAGCGGGATTGCTGAGCGCAAAGCCATGATCGACCGTCAGCACGCACTGCCCGTCACCCACCAGGCCAAGTTGCTCAAGGTGAGTCGTGGCTCGGTGTACTACCTGCCCAAGCCCGTGAGTGAGGCCGATCTGGCGCTCATGCGTCGCATCGATGAGTTGCACCTGAAGCATCCGTTCATGGGCGCGCGCATGCTGCGCGACCAGTTGGCGCGTGAGGACATTCACGTTGGGCGACGCCACATTGGCACGCTCATGCGCCGGATGGGCATCGAGGCGCTGGCGCCGCAGCCTGGTACCAGCAAGACCGCTCCTGGCAACAAGATCTACCCCTACCTGCTACGCAAGTTGGACATCAATCGCGCCAACCAGGTCTGGGCGTTGGACACGACATACATTCCCATGGCCAAAGGCTTTGTGTACCTGACGGCGGTGGTGGACGTTGCCAGTCGCCGGGTCTTGACGCACAAAGTCGCCGTCACGCTAGAGGCGTGTCATGCCAGGGAGATCATCGAGGAAGCCTTCGCGCGATACGGTATGCCTGAGATCATCAACACGGATCAAGGTAGTCAGTTCACCGCCGAGGAATTTGCCAACGCGGTGCTGAGCAAAGGCGTTAAGTTGTCGATGGACGGGCGAGGTGCCTGGCGCGACAACGTGTTTGTCGAACGGCTGTGGCGCAGCGTAAAGTACGAACGCGTGTACCTAATGGCCTACGACAGCGTGGGCGCTGCTCGCACCGACATCGCCCAATACTTCGATTGGTACAACACCGAGCGACCGCACTCGAGTCTGGATCGGCTCACGCCCAAGCAGGTCTACGAAAACCTGCTGCCCAAGCTGGCCGAGGTTGCATAAAATGAAATCTCTGGTGCGCCCCGAGTTGCCCACCGCGTCGGTCGGTTCGTCGCAAGCGACCACCGCCGCCATGGACAACTCTGCGCCTTTGGCAATCCGCCTGGAGTCCACTTAAAACTCGGGGGTCTGTTGTTCAAACAACCGGGGCCACTGCTGGGTTACCCCATCGGCTATTCGCTTAGTATCCAACTCAAGTTTCTTTATAAGTAGTAAGCATTCAATTTCATTTCAGTTTCCTTTAAAGCTGCTTGCTTCTTCAGTTCGTTGAAGAAAGAGCGCATATGCAATGGTATAAACGAAACTTGAGATCTGGCTCGAGTCGATGTGGTTGATTACATTGAGGCTTTTTTACAAATGAACAAGACGTCACACCCAACTAGGAGGTCTTAGTTCAAAAGTGATTGAACGTACCTTAATTTAAAGTTTAAATTTGTCTACAATTGCATGGGAAGTCCAGAGGTCTAACAATTTTTATTGTAATGTTTCAATTTGCTTAACAATTTCAAGGTTTTAAATGGCCGATATTCAATGGGACAAAGCAAGAATCGAATCTCTTTCAACAGATGAAGTTAAAAATTTGTTGAACAATACATTAGAAAGAAATCGTCCTGATATTGTTGAGACATGTCACGAAGTATTAGCCTCAAGAAAAATTCATAACCGTACAACTACTAAGACCAATTCATATATTGGCAAGAAAACTGTTGAAGATGAGTTAGATAAAAAACTAGTAGAGCTTCAAAACGAATTGAATCTGCAGTACGACTTGACTGCCACAACGGCAAAAAAACTTTCTAATGGAGTAAAGGGGTTCAAAGCCCATAAGCAGCTTTCAAGCAAAGATCGATCAAAAACAGGTGCCCATCAAACTAAAACCAGGCAATTATCTATCGATCGTTATATTTCGTATAGATTGAAAGGCAGTTCGTGTGCGCTGATCTGTTTACAATTTTTAGACGAAGGACAGATCAGATTTCATGTTATGGGCCCATCTGTATTTCTTAACAACAATTATAAAGATCCGCACACTCTTCGTCCTTACTTGAATAATAATAAAGAAAAATTAGGTTCTTATGAAGGAGGGGAAGAGTATTTCAATTTCGATGAAGCAGCTAAAAGGTATAAGTGGTTAATTCAGAGGGTTGCACCGTTAAGGAATCCAATTTGATGCATGTTTTAAAATTGATTCCAAATATGTAGTTGCGGAATAGATCAAACAAGAAGCTAAGCAGACGTAGATATAATAAACTAGTAAGAATATTTAAAAAAATTTAATCATTTAATTTAATTAAATTGAAAAATTATTAATCTGTACTAAATAATGATAAGCTCTTAACATAATTCTAATTAGCTCAATCCATTGTTAATCAAATATTTAAAATTAAATAAAATTGATAAAATTTAAAAATCAAAGAAAAGTAATTTAAATTGCTGGAAAAATGAAGAAGTATTCGGTGAGTGTGTGTTAATGTTCTGGTGCTGGCAAGTACGGATTAATTAAAGGATTGAAGCGAAATAACCAAAACTCGTTTAGAAGACAGGCGTTGCAATTTGGTGCAATTTGTTATGTTGTCAAAACAAAATATGATTTAAAAATTTGCGCCAGATGATTAGAATGCAAATATAAAATATTTTAGATTTTTTAGATGCATAGATAAGTGGTTAAATTGTCAGACAAGCCGTTGCTGGTCTGTCTAAAACTTTTAAAATTTTTAATCTAAGGAAGAAGCATCAATGTCCGAAAAGTTGAATAAATCAAATTTGAACAAAGCGGAAAAATTTTTTAAAAGTGAAAAATATAAAGAAGCATTTCCACTGTATCAGGAGTTGGCGTCTAACGGTGTGGCGCAAGCTCAATATCGACTAGGCTGTATATACGATGCGGGCCACATGGATGAAGGCGTTGCAAACTTTGAACAGGCAGTCTATTGGTTTCGTAATGCTGCCGAACAAGACGACATTAATAGTCAATTTAATCTAGCCGGATACTACTGCACAGGAGAGGGTGTAGAGATTTCATATACTGATGCATACTACTGGTTTAGACGTGCATCTAGACTTGGTGATGCAGATGCACAAGAGAAAATTATTTCTCTGAAAAATACTATTTCATCAGATGATTTTGAAACGCTTACATACGTTATAAGAGGTTATGATTACTCAAATGTTGTCGATTCAGTATCTTCTTTAATTGAGGATTGGAATTCTGAACGTAAACGTGATTTGATTATTTATCTCAATAAAATATGGAATCCAAATAAAGAAGATATCCCTAATAAGCGATCCAAATTAGCTTTTAAAAATTTAGAGAAAATTATTGAATTGGTTTCGCCCGAAAATTGTTATGAAATTTTAGCTGATATATTAGATTTTGAGTTTTTTGAGGCTAAATGTATCAAAAATACGTATCAACTGATTGAGATTTTTACTTTAAAATCTATTGTTTTTGAGGAAAAATCAAACCCCGTTGTTGGAAAAAATATTTCAATTTTTAAAGAATTGAAAGTGGTATTTGATGGATTTTCAGAGAATCAGGAGGAGGAAACTCAGAATTCAATGTCATATGTTACATATATACCTAAAGGTGCGCTTTATTCGGGCTACGTATTTAAAGACCATGAGATAACCCCAGTAGGAGTGATATTGAGGCCTGGGTCTGAAGTTCATGTTTTTTCACGGTTTAATAAAAAAGAAAATTCTTTAGAAGTGATTAATGTTGAAGGTCAACTCAATAATTGCGAAATGAGTCCTGTTAATATATTTAATATATTATTTAATTTATCTATTAAATATGGTTTGGTAATAGATAATGATCAGATAGTTGATGCTGCATTCCAAATCAGGGACGCAGTGATTGAAGGTTTGTTTCAAGGAAGCTTTGACCTAGAGAGCGATCAATTTGAAGAATACAGGAATGACAGAGATGCTGTACTTGCAGCTGTTAAAGCCTCTGGCCGTGCGCTCGAACACGCTGATGACGCTTTGAAGGGTGATCGAGAGGTTGTTCTTGCTGCTGTAAGAGATGAAGGAAGTGCGCTGCGATATGCTAGTACTGGGTTGAGGGCAGACCACGAAATTGTTGCTTTAGCGGTCAGTGCTAATCATCATAACTTTCAATATGCTCACGGATCTATACTTAACGATGGTGAGTTTGTGCAAGGTTTAATTAGTAAAATTGACGATCCTAATCTACTCAGTTATTTTAGTGATGAATTAAAAGCTAATAAAAAATTTCTAATTGATTTGCTGAAAATTAACCCTTTTAATATTAATCACGTAAGTAATACACTTTGGAATGATAAAGAAATACTGACTACTGTATTTGGAAATTTTGAATCTGAGAGCGTGGATGATGAGGAAGGACTCGAGCAATTACTCGATCTACTTAGAAATAATTACGAAATTCAATTAATGAATGCCGGAGAAATAAAAAAAGAAGTTGGAAAAGGAATGGTGAATATTTGCTGTCTTTCTTCCATTCAAACTAATGAGCAAGATACTGAAATACTGTTTTTCGTTATTAACTTTCAGGTTCAATCAATTTTGTTAAAAACTGAGCGGGTTAAAATCGATGGCGATCTCCCTTACTTGCAAAAGCATTATTTTAGAGACCAAGAAGAAAGCGCAGAACTTTCTGATAACAGTTACTTTCACGAATTTATAGATGATCTTGAACTTGTCGAACTTGATGATGAGGGCTGGATTGAAGAAGATAAAGCTTAAATCGGTTGGCGAAGATGGCAAACATAGCCGACGGATTGATCGAGGTTGAACCGGTATCCCAAAGCGACGCTCGCGAACTAAGGCAAGCATTTGAACGGAGCCAAGATGTTTTTTCTTATGGCGGGATTCCCGATTTTAATCAACGAAACGACATTTTCTCTATAACGTTCACTGGGCGTTGGACGTGCGATTCAGCCTGGGACAAAATTGATTTAATAATGTCTGATACTGTAACCCCAGCAGCTAAGATTCTCATCGCTGCTTCCATACGCGGTTCAGCGCAAGAACGCGAAGCAGGCTATCGGGCAAAAGTTATTAAAGAGTCTGGTGCTCTGAAATTACGACGGTTTCGCAAGTGATGAGTTTTTAATATTTTCTGAATTGCCCCGGGTTTTGTAGACAACCCATAACCTCGTTTTAATGCAGCATCAAGTGCTTGCGTTAGTTCTTAAGGCATTGTCGCCAAGTATGGCACCCTATACAGTAACAGATGCGGAGGCACATGAACTTGATGGTGCGCCGCTGGTTGGATCGGGGAGCGGTCATTGCCGCCAATGCTGCCTGTGGCTTGTTTCCCAGCGATGAAGGGCACGTCGCTGGCGCTCAGGCGTGGCGTCAAATACGTTTTGACTTTGAGGACAGCAGCTACCTCCAGCGCCTTTTTGCTCACGGGCATGACGAGATGGAGTTTGCTAGCGCTAGGGCGCTTGGTGCATTGGGGTAGGGGCATGTTTGAGACGGGTGCGCGTCAGGGGTCGACGGTGAAGTGTCGGGTTGACCCGACAGTTACGAGTCAGGGAGGGGGAATTCTTATCGGAGGATGCGTTAAAGGGGGCAGGTAAGAGCGCCAAAATGCGCATCACCCAATGCATAATTACTGTTTATAGGATATGCTTTGATATGCAGCTTTGTCAAATCGGAACCTGCCTCTGCTCCAAAGCAGACGTCTACTAAGTTGAGCGCGATACCGCAAATTTGGGATAGCGTTTGTCCCACATGGGTAATCGACTGCAAGTTATAGGGAATTAACAGTGCTTGGCAATCCACGACTCGCCCAATCAGCAATGAGTTGAAAGTTCGTGTGGCGGGAAGGTCTAAAATCAGAAGGCAAAGGATTTTGCCGGAGACATATCCACCAAAATTCCGGAGTTTATAAACTAAATGGGTAAGTACTTGTGTCTGCCGTAACGGCTCTGATTCTTATTGGTAATTCCCATCCACATGATGGCGGAATGAGAGCTTTCGCTGAAATCATTTTGGAGGAAGGTGAACGGCCTACATTTAAACTTCGTTGGATTCGTCCACTTAAAAAAAGTTCTTCGACCCAGTTTAGGAATTTCACTATGATTCCCACACTGGAAAATATGCTGGACGACGCGCTGCTGATCATAGTGTATGCGTTATGTCGAAATACTAAAATATTTAAAAAAATTAATCTGATTACTAAAGGCGCCCCGGTTTACACGCATCGCCTATCGATGTATGAAGATTTCACGAAAGAGGAGCGACTGGAACTCTACGCTGATATAAAAGAAATTAGTGATTTCCCGAAAGTCACTTGGTGTCTCTTTGAAGGCACTGGGATCGCTAATTCGATCCAGAACTTGACATACTATTTGCTAGAGAGTGAAGTAACCCGTTCGGCGTATTTACGTACGTACGATCAGCTGTCTTCTGAATGGAAAGTTTACGGTAGGCTTTAAGTAGGGTTCAATATAAATTAGTAGAGAAAATTTTTGTTTTATAGGTTTATTAAGAGAGCTCCAATAAATATATTCTTTGGCATATTTTTAATATTACTAAGGAGCATCGAATGAATCAAATAGTTTTTAATGGTGAAGAGTTTTCAATTGTTTACCACAGAAAAAATGCTCTTGAATTGTGGAAGGCAGATAAAACAAATGGACACCCAGCCGCTAATATGAATTTAAAACTTGTGAAAATTAGAGAGGCGCTATCGGGATTTGGAATCTACTCGTTATCATACAAAGACCCTAAATTTGGGGAAAGAATTATTTATGTTGGTAAGTACGCTGGAAAAAAAACAATTCGTGGAGGAGTAAATATCGACGATGCAATTAGCGGAGATGTTCGCGACAGATGGTTCAAACATATTGGTACTGCGACACTGTTATTGGCTAATTTAAAAATGAGTTCAAGTAAAAAGTTTTTACAACATAAGGAAAAATCTCGCAGCTTCTTTGCGGATAGTCCTGAATTTTCCAGTGTACTAAAAAATTCCTTTCTTGGTCTTAGCGAGAGACTGCTCAAAGAAAATGTTTTTTTGACAGGCAAGGATTTACAGGTATCAGGGAGTCGATTAGGATTTGCTATCCAAAATTTAACATGGACAAACAAACCACATCCAAATACCGAGGACGAATTAAATACAGTTTTATCAAAATTTACTTGTCACTACTGGCAGGTGGTTCCGCGGACGGCTACTAAAAAATCAGACATTAATGAATCATTGGAGGGTAAAAATGAAAAAAAAGGTGTCGAGCTAGAGATAATCAATAAATATTATCAAAAGTTACCTATGAATCATAAATACAAGATTCCTCAAGATCTCAAAAATTACTATCACTACGACCCTGAAAATTTAATTGAAGTGTCAGATGAAACAGGCGCAGAATTTAGCGAGTATAAAGACTTTATAGTGTTACAACTGAAAAGTCTCATCAACCTTGCTTGTAAAAATTCCCTCCATCAAAAGTCGGGATGATATGTATGTATATATGCAAACTCATATTGACAACGAAAATTTGTATTTTCGGGTTAATTTTTATATTATGACTTGCGATTGACCTTAAATCAGACGCTGATTACTTACCCAGTTCCCTTAGAGAAAATAATCCCTGCACCAAAATCACCATTGCCAAGGTATCAAGCTCACAATAACGTAACAACGCTTGTTTAATGCTTTGTCGCTCTGCGGTACTAATACCGTTAAACTGCGTGTAATTGTACGCAGTCATGGCCAAGCCCCCTTGATTGATGATACTTTCTTCTTGATCATCTCCGGCAAGACGGGCGAGCATGTGATTCAGTGTTACGTGCTCTTTCCCAAAAATGCTTGGAAGCGTTTTGTAGGGATCGCTATCCTTCACCGATTGAATCCATATATGGCCATTGCTCCCGCCAAAGTTTAAGCTTTCAATTGCTAATCCCTTGCCATAAACTCCAGGCTGTCCGTAAATGCTAGCGATTTTGCTTGCGTCATGCAGTATTGCAGGTAATATCGCCTTTAGTGAAATTGATCCGCCGGATTTGTTAGAAAAGTAGCCTTCTTGCACCAGTCGATGCAGATCAACCATTACTTTAGGACCCACGTAGTTGCCGATTTCTTTTTCCTCATCTCCTGTGGCCTCGGTAATGAGATCGATGAAGTCAATGAGTTCTTGTTTGTCAGTGGCTCCCACCAGTGGTGTTTGTAGGACTTTTCGCCTAAGACCGCGCAGTACCGTATTTTCGTGGTTGTGGTATCGGAAAACGGTACCTGTTAACTCACCTGATGGCATCAGGGCCCTGCGTAACTGCTTTACGAACTCAATGCTTGGAAAGTAGTTAGCCTCGGTGGCTATCCACTGATTTGCATGCCGAATATGAACCTTCCCATGGACATCCTTCTCCATAATATGGTGGCTGAACTGAAATGCCAACGTTTCAAACGGTTGCATACCTTCAAAAAATGGCAGCGCAGGCGCTGATGTCTCAAAGTCAATCATGTGCAAGGGCCATACCCAATCGTCCATTTCGTTTAAGCGTGCGTTATTAATTATGAAGGACTCACCCTGTCCAGACGCACAACGCACTTGAGCCATTCGCCGCTCGAATGGCGACAGGCTTTCTCGTCCATCCCATTTCTTCTTGGGCCGTATATCCGCTTCTTGGATATCAGCCAAAAATGCTCGCCCTTTTCCAACGACCGCATTCGCAAAGCTATGAGAGCCCGCACCACCTCCCCAAAGATCAATAGAAAGAGGGACTGTCCTATCCTCTAAATCTCCATTGCCATGAATCAACCCTTGTTTAAGGGCCAATTTCCAGCAGTTGTGCACACCACTTAGCGCGGCCTCTCCTGGAGGCGCGCGAAACTGGCAAGTACGACAGGCTTTGGATATCCCGTTAAAAGCCAATTCGCCGCTCATTTGCAGATGACCAGCCCACGCCATAAAGGTTTCTAGATCTCTTCGGTAGGGCTCAGGGATGTGCGCAGCGTTTTCGATGGGGTTATTGCGGAGTTCATCAACGATATCGCTCACGTCGATCTCCCTAAGGAAATCAAGCGTTCCAATATCGTCTTGGCTCAATCCGGCAGGAACTTTGATTTGTGCTCTAGGGCGCCCAGTATCAGGATCTATTTGCTCAACAATTTGAAAAAGTTGGTGGAGGCCGCTCCTGTCACATGGCTTGTACGCGTCGAGTAGCAAGAGCTTGGGGCGAATCTCGAAGCCAGGAAAGTTCAATCGAGCGACTTCGGCCTGAAAGGTGACATCGTAGAGGTATGGCAACCAGGTACTCTCAAATTTGTTGGACTTATTCTTAAACCTTGCTGCTACGGTTGCATCAGTTACGCTTTTTGACTTCACCTCAATAAGGTCAACTGTTTTGGCGTCTTTATCTTGTATGAGGATGTCTATTCGAACAAAAAATGGAGCATGCAACAGCGCAGCCTCCGCAACCACAACTCGGCCGGAAACATTCAACTTGGCTTTCGTTTGTGCCAGTGCGGACTCATACTCCAACGGCTCAACCGTGATGCCTTGTCCAATCGGGTCGGAGTGGTACTTAAACTTAGCCAATTCGCCGACTTGGTTCCCCCCATCCGCCAAAGCCTGCAAAAAATCATTGTTTTGACTCTTATTAAAATAACCATTCGTCTCAACTGAGTAATGGAGTTTGGTAGGACATTCCAACGCTAGCTTAAAGCGTGATTTGGTGAGGTAACGCTTTTTTAGATCGGTAGCCATACACATACTAAGATTCTAATGAATATCTCGTAACAACCAGTAAAATTCCTCACCAAAATTTTATTTGGGAGGCTCATTGAAACTTACTTGGAAATCTTCCGAGTTGTATGACCACTCGCCCCCATCATCAGCAACCACCTCCGCATTATAAAAAACTCCATCGATTATTCTATCGTTGTCAATATCGAAGCTTGAAATTTTCAATTTGGCAATTGAAAACTCATCATCTTGAAACTCGCCGCGAAAATATATACCAAATCCATCAAGACGCCATTTGATGAAGTAGCCTGCCACATCGTAATTATTCCAAGAGTGGAACTCTTCACATTCTCCCCAAAAGTCGTCTTCATTTTCAAAAAAATCTGAAATCTTATAGGGATTCATATCTAATAGCAAATTGCCGTCTTGATCGAATACTTTAATAGTTGAGCCCTCAACTAATGGTCCAGAATAACTGCAAATATCTTGATATTCGTTATAATAGTTTTTTAGAATACATGATTTCGGAGTTTTATTTTTTTCGTAATTTAATTTATTATTTAAAGCGTAGTAAAGCTCATTCTCCTTGAGATGCCAATAATCATATTGGGTTTTAGTTATTTTCCCGACTCCATACTCAAGACCAGACCCATGTATTTCGATAATGAATTTTTTTGGCATGATATGACGCTCTCTTTTTGCTACAAATCATTATAAGCATCGCTATTCAAGCTTTAGATAATCACTTTTTTGAGACTGCATTAATTTAAAGTGGCGTGAGCAACAACAAAATTTCTAAGAATTCACCATTTTTTATGATCGCGCACAAAGAAATCACTTCAAATTTTGGTTCCTTAATTTTTCAGTCTTTTATATAAGACATAAAGTTGCCAGACGATTAGTGGGGCCTTTAGGCCTCTTAAATGATTAAAATTCTTTCATCAAAATATTCACCATCGTCTTCGGATTCAAATCGAAAATAGAAACGTCCATTGTAATGTCCTTCTTCATTACTAAACTCACCGCCGTCTTCAGGGCCGGCTACCAACTCAAGCCCATTAAAATCGTTATCTTCCTCTGTAAAAATTTTATATGCACGACCAAGGTTGTTTGGATTCAACCTTTTGCTGACCTTAGGAAAATACTTTTGTAATGTATGGGCCACCTGACTCCAAAAATCGGAGGCAGGATTCCAAATGTTCCCGTCAACTACCATTTCCTCTCCAGGAAACTCGAATTTATCTCCAACGAACTGAAAGTTAACTTCAATCGTTCTACTACCCGACGGATCACCAACACACACTCTTTCTAACCCTGTGTCCCAATCCTCAGGGATATAACCCACAACCATATTTTGCGACGTAGACATAATAAATCCTTTCTTTCAATTAACGTAATGTATTTTGCTAATCCTAAGGTTCATGTTCAAAACCCCACCCCAGCTACCTCGATTGAGGCATGTAAATTGCAGGCTTTAACGGCATGAAAATAACATGCCTCGGACTCGATCTCAGTATCCGGCGCACGCGCAAGCAAGTCCTGCTCGATGAAATGAGCAACGTTATGCCCTGGGCCGACTTGCTCGCGCTCATAGCGCCGCACGTACCGGTGGCCAAGACGGGATGCCCCCCATTTGACCTTGCATTGATGCTGCGCATTCACTGCCTGCAGCAATGGTTTGGCCTGTCGGACCTGGGGACCGAAGAAGCCTTGTTCGAGACCAGCTTCTACCGCGACTTTGCAGGCATCAGCGGCACCCAACGCATTCCTGACCGGGTCAGCATCCTGAGATTTCGTCATCTGCTCGAAGAGCACGCGCTGAGTCCAAAGATTTTGCAAGTCATCAACGCCAAGTTGGCCGCTCACGGCTTGTTCCTGAAGACGGGCACCGTGGTAGATGCCACCTTGATTGCTGCGCCCAGCTCGACCAAGAACAAGAGCGGT
>Ga0209358_10002245_pt1 | contig 14862 bp, 14 predicted proteins | sample LauGreFa1BDMLBSN_2_FD_187574 | JGI IMG/M metagenome (GOLD analysis project Ga0209358, IMG submission 187574) | Freshwater lake microbial communities from Lake Michigan, USA - Fa13.BD.MLB.SN (SPAdes) (version 2) | ecosystem: Environmental > Aquatic > Freshwater > Lake | place: Lake Michigan, USA... | reverse complement strand
GCTGGAAGTACGCATGGTCGACGAATCCGTCACCCGCGGCATGGAAGAAAATGCCGCCGTGCCGCTGGGTTCTGAACTTTTTAAATCGGGCAAGGCGACGCCAGTAATTCTCTATAAAGATCCGGTCATTACGGGCGACTACATTTCGAATGCAGGCGCCAGCTTTGATCAAAACCAGCAACCTTCGGTCAGTATCGATCTCAATGGCGATGGTGGCCGCAAAATGCGCGAGGCCACACGTAGCAAGGTCGGCAAGCTGATGGCGATTGTCTTGTTTGAAAAAGGCAAGGGTGAAGTGCTGACCGTAGCGACGATTCGTGATGAGCTTGGCTCGCGTTTTCAGATCACCGGTATGGAATCACCAACTGCAGCAACCGATCTGGCGCTGCTGCTTCGCGCGGGCTCACTCGCCGCGCCCATGGAAATCATTGAAGAGCGCACGATAGGACCGCAGCTGGGTGCGGAAAACATCAGCAAGGGTTTCAATTCCACGCTGTATGGTTTTGCCGCTATCACTGTATTCATGGTGATCTATTACCTCTTGTTTGGTGCCTTCAGCGTTATTGCCCTGGCAGTCAATGTCATGCTGCTGATTGCTCTGCTGTCACTGATGCAGGCAACCCTGACTTTGCCGGGTATTGCGGCGATTGCACTGACGCTGGGTATGGCGATTGACGCCAACGTACTGATCAATGAGCGTATTCGCGAAGAGCTGCGTAACGGGAATTCGCCGCAGGCGGCGATTGCTGCAGGTTTTGAGCGTGCATGGGCGACGATTCTGGACTCGAATGTCACCACGCTAATCGCGGGTCTGGCGTTGCTGATTTTTGGTTCGGGACCGATTCGTGGTTTTGCGGTCGTGCATTGCCTCGGCATTCTGACGTCCATGTTCTCGGCCGTCGTGGTTGCGCGAGCGCTCGCCAATCTCTGGTACGGCCGTCGCAAGAAACTCAATAGCGTCTCAATCGGACAAGTCTGGAAACCAACCGCCTGAGGCGGTCAGGTTCACTGAAAGGAAGTCATGGAGTTTTTCAGAATCAAAAAAGACATACCGTTCATGCGGCATGCGCTGGTGTTCAACGTTATCTCGGCTTTGACTTTTGTTGCGGCTGTGTTTTTCCTGTTTGCCAAAGGTCTGCATCTGTCGATCGAATTCACCGGTGGTACGGTGATGGAAGTCGCGTATAGCAAGCCTGCTGACCTGGAACGAATTCGCCAGAATATTTCTGAGCTCGGTTTTGCCGATAGTCAGGTGCAGAGTTTCGGTACGGCGCAGGACGTGCTGATTCGCTTGCCGGTGCAGAAAGGTAAAACATCAGCGCAGGCAAGTACGCAGGTGATCGAGGTACTTAAAGCACAAGACCCCAGCGTCAGCTTGCGGCGCGTGGAGTTCGTGGGGCCGCAGGTTGGCGAGGAGCTCGCGCATGATGGCCTGACGGCGCTTGCTTTCGTGGTGGTCGGCATCATGATTTATCTCGCGTTCCGATTTGAATGGAAGTTTGCGGTCGCTGCCATCATTGCGAACTTGCACGACGTGGTGATCATTCTGGGATTCTTCGCATTTTTCCAGTGGGAGTTCTCGCTGACAGTACTGGCAGCTGTGCTTGCAGTGCTGGGTTACTCAGTCAATGAATCGGTGGTGGTGTTTGACCGGGTGCGCGAAACCTTCCGTGATCGTCGTTTCGGCAAGCTGGAAACTGCTGACGTAATGAACCATGCGATTACCAGCACGATTTCAAGAACGGTGATTACCCACGGATCAACGCAGTTGATGGTGTTGTCGATGCTGATTTTTGGTGGGCCAACGCTGCATTATTTTGCGGTGGCGCTAACGATTGGTATCTTGTTCGGTATTTATTCGTCGGTATTCGTCGCTGCGGCTGTGGCGATGTGGCTGGGCGTGAAGCGTGAGGATTTGCTCAAGCCAGTCAAACCGAAAGACGAGACGGATGGGGCGGTGGTTTGATTTTTTTGTTTTCAGCATTAAAAAAGCCGACTTATTTGTCGGCTTTTTTAATGTTTGGTGGGAGAATTTTTCGAGCCGAGTGCCATTTTTTAGATGGATCCCCCCCTGCAGGGCGCGCAATGGCTAGCACCCCATTACACCGTTTCGCGGATAGACCGCATGCGGTCTGACACCCCTGCTACACCTTTAGCTGGGATGATTGTTTAAGAGCTGTTGGCATCCAACTCGTCATCGCCTGCATGCGATCCGAATTCCCCACTCGCTCCCGGCGAAAGCCGGGATCCAGTGTCGTCGTATGCTCAAAGAAATAGCTTGTCTATCGCAAAGTCTCCTACGACTTGCGAAGATAATCAAACATCCTTCGCCAACTTCTCAGCCAAGCCCACATAAGAAGCCGGCGTCATCGCCAGAAGCAGATCCTTGGCTTCCTGCGGTATCGCGAGTTTCGTGATGAAGTCTTGCAGCGCATCCTTAGAGATACCCTTGCCGCGCGTGAGTTCCTTGAGCTGCTCATAGGGGTTTTCAACGCCGTAGCGGCGCATCACTGTCTGTACTGGCTCGGCGAGCACTTCCCAGCTTTGATCGAGATCTTCTGCGATTCTTGTGGTGTTGACTTCGAGTTTGTTCAGACCACGCAGGCAGCTGTCATAGGCCAGTAGCGCATAACCCAAGCCGACGCCGATATTGCGCAGTACGGTGGAATCAGTCAAGTCGCGCTGCCAGCGTGAAACAGGCAGCTTTTCTGCCATGTGTTTCAGTACTGCGTTGGCCATGCCGAGATTACCTTCAGAATTTTCAAAATCAATCGGATTGACTTTGTGCGGCATCGTTGATGACCCGATCTCGCCAGCTTTCGTGCGCTGCTTGAAATATCCCAGCGAGATGTAGCCCCAGATATCGCGATTCAGATCGAGCAGTATGGTGTTTGTGCGCGCAAACGCATCAAACAGGTCGGCCATGTAATCGTGAGGCTCGATTTGAATGGTGTAGGGGTTGAATGTCAGGCCCAGACGGTCTTCAATCACCTTGCGCGAAAACGAAGGCCAGTCAAAGGAAGGATAGGCTGACAGGTGCGCATTGTAGTTACCGACCGCGCCGTTCATTTTGCCCAGAATCGCAACGCTGGCGATGCGTTGTCGTGCGCCTTGAAGGCGAGCCACCACATTGGCGATTTCTTTACCCAGCGTCGTCGGGCTGGCCGGCTGGCCGTGGGTGCGCGACATCATGGGCAAGGCGGCGTGTGCATGCGCGAGTTCGGTCAGTTTGGCGATGATTTCGTCCAGCGCAGGGATCATGACCGTATCGCGAGCGGCCTTGAGCATCATGCCGTGCGACGTGTTGTTAATGTCTTCCGAGGTGCACGCAAAATGGATGAACTCGGCGGCTGCAACAAGTTCGGGCAGATGACTGACTTTTTCTTTCAGCCAGTATTCCACCGCTTTGACATCGTGGTTGGTGGTGGCTTCAATGGCTTTGATGCGCGCTGCATCTTCTTCCGAAAAATCCGAGGCCAGCTGGCTTAACAATGTCGTTGCCTGTGCAGAAAATGGCTTCAGTTCCGCGAAGCCTGCTTCGGAAAGTGCCAGCAGCCAAGCGATTTCGACTTTGACGCGGTGATGCATGAATCCGGATTCGGACAAAATCGGGCGCAGTGCCTGTGTTTTTGACGCATAGCGGCCATCAAGAGGTGACAGGGCGGACAGAGGGGAAAGTTGCATTTTGGGAAGTGCCGAAAATCGGCAGAGATAATCCGAAAAGACACCGATTTTACCACCCGCACCTTGGCCAGTTTTGGCCTTGAGGGTCGGGTCGCATACAGTTTTGTCAATGCTATAATCCGCGTCCCCAAATCTAGCGCGCACACTCATGAAACTGATTGGATCACTTGCCAGTCCTTACGTACGTAAAGTCCGTATCGTCATGACAGAGAAGAAGCTCGATTACGAATTCATTCTTGAAGATGTTTGGTCGCCGACCAGCACCATTTCCCTCTCGAATCCGCTGGGCAAAGTACCTTGCCTGATCATGGAGGACGGTGGTGCGATGTTTGATTCGCGCGTTATCGTGGAATACCTGGATACCATGTCACCTGTTGGCAAACTCATTCCGAGTCAGGGGCGCGAGCGGGCTAGCATAAAGTGCTGGGAGGCTTTGGCTGATGGTGTACTCGACGCCGGGATTCTTATCAGGCTTGAGCGTACGCAGCGTCCTGCCGACAAGCAAAGCGAGGCGTGGGTAGAACGGCAGTTTGGCAAAATTCGTGACGGCTTGGCCGCGATGTCACGTGGTCTGGGCGATGCCGGGCTGTGCGTCGGGCCGCATCTGTCGCTGGCCGATATTGCCGTCGGGTGTGCGCTAGGCTGGCTGAGTTTTCGTTTTCCCGAGATTCAATGGCGCGATGATCATCCCAACCTTGCTCGTCTGTTCGACAAACTGTCCGACCGGCCTTCGTTCCGCGACACGATTCCCGTCGCCTGACCTGATTCAGATCGGACCCCAAATGAAAACGGAGCCTTGAGGCTCCGTTTTTCATGCATGATCGGATCGATTATTCATCATCCATCTGCGATTGCAGATAATTTTCCAGACCGATTTTCTCAATCAGGTCTTTTTGTGTTTCCAGCCAATCGATATGTTCTTCGGTGTCATCCAGAATATGCTGGAACAGCTCGCGTGAGACATAGTCACGTGCTGCTTCGCAAGCCGCGATGCCATCTTTGACGGTTTGCTGTGAGATTTTTTCCAGTTGCAGATCGCAGTCGAGCATCTCGGGCGTATTTTCACCGATCATCAGCTTGTGCATCGCCTGAAGATTGGGCAGGCCATCGAGCATCAGAATGCGATCGATCAGTTGATCTGCATGCTTCATCTCGCCTATAGATTCTGCGTATTCTTTTTTTCCCAGTTTTTCGAAACCCCAGTGCTTGTACATACGAGCATGCAGAAAATACTGGTTGATGGCGGTTAGTTCATTGGTGAGCTGATCATTGAGCAGCTTGATGATATTCGGATCACCTTTCATGGGGGCCTCTGTGCGTGTGGTTTGAATTCGATGCGATGTAAAACGTAGCGCATCTTACCGCAGCAGACGAGCAAAGTACGATAGCCGATGTCATTTCGTTACTGCGAATCATTACACTGTTAAGAACGATTCGCAAACGCAATAAAACCGGCAGTAGGAGGATCCTGTCAGTGACGATGATTGACGCGGGCGTGGGGAGCGGCTGATCAGGCAGCGACGAGTTGGCGACGCAGTGCGGTGAAACGAGGTATTGCGTCTTCGCGGCATTCGTTCACGATGGCCTTTGCACTTGGAAGACATTTGCCGCAGCATGCCCCCACATTGAGCTGTGCGCGAATCTCAGAGAGCGAGGTCACGCCGGCGTCCATTGCAGCACGGATGGCTCTGTCGGAAACGTTGTGGCAGACGCAAACAATCATGGCGGGCTCGTGATGTGTAAATGCGAACAATTCTTGTTTAGATTATTAACGAAGCTCTACTCGATTGCAAGGGGTTTTTGCGAATTCTTGCCGGGTGCGGTCAAAGAAGCGAAAGCGCCAGCGAGGCTGGGGCGATAAGGCTTGCGGATTACGGAGGGATGGTGGTCTAGGCCGGTTGCAAGGCTCTGTCGATGATGCCGCCGCCAAGGCAGATATCCCCGTCATAGAGCACGGCGGATTGGCCCGGAGTGATCGCCCACTGTGGCTGGATGAATTGCAAACTGAAGCCAGTGCCGGGCAGCGAAGTATGTGTGCAGGGGGTGTCGGCCTGACGGTAGCGGGTTTTTGCAGACAGGGGACCCTCGGCCGGGGCTGAGCCTGCGACCCAGCTCACCTGATCTGCTGCGAGCCCGGCGCAAAGCAGCCAAGGGTGATCATGACCCTGCACGACATACAGCGTGTTGGTCGCGATGTCCTTGCGCGCCACGTACCACGCATCGTGATTGCCATCGTCATTGCGGTGCTTGCGGCTCCCCCCGAGGCCAATGCCTTTGCGCTGCCCCAGCGTATAGAAGGAAAGTCCTACGTGCTCACCCACGACGTCGCCCTCGGGCGTCATCATCGGGCCGGGTCGGAAAGACAGGTAGCGGTTCAGAAATTCGCGGAATGGACGCTCGCCGATGAAGCAAATCCCCGTCGAATCCTTCTTGCGGGCGTTCGGCAGCGCCAGTTCGCTGGCGATTCGACGAATATCGGTTTTCTGCAGTTCGCCCAACGGAAAAAGGGTGCGCGACAATTGGGATTGATTGAGTCGATGCAGAAAATAGCTCTGGTCTTTGCTGGAATCGATGGCCTTGAGTAATTCAAAACGACCATCGCGCTCGCGCACTCGCGCGTAATGACCTGTGGCGATCACGTCGGCCCCCAGATGCATGGCATGATCGAGGAAGGCTTTGAACTTGATTTCTGCATTGCAGAGCACATCAGGATTGGGTGTGCGACCGGCTTCATATTCGCGAAGGAATTCGGCGAATACTCTGTCTTTGTACTCGCTGGCGAAGTTGACGGCTTCGATATCGACACCAACGAGGTCGGCCACACTGACTGCGTCAATCCAGTCTTCCCGGGTGGAGCAGTATTCATCATCGTCATCGTCTTCCCAGTTTTTCATGAAAAGACCGATTACTTCGTAGCCCTGCTGTTTGAGTAGCCATGCGGCCACCGACGAATCCACGCCGCCGGACATGCCCAGCACGACGCGCTGTTTAGGCATAAACGAATCCCGTCACGCTCGGATGCGTATACAACATCGACAGCGGACTGCGCTTGCCACTCAAATAATCATCCACACACTGAAGCACCAGTGGACTGCGGTGCATCTCCTGCGAAGCGACGAGTTCATCGTAGGTCATCCAGACTGCGCGCAGAATGCCGACATCGAGCGGCCGGTCATGGACAGGCCCGACCTGCCCGGAGAAAGCGAAGCGCAGGTAGGTCACATCTTCGCCTGTGCGCGTCGACTGGTAGCGCGACATGTAGATACCGACCAGCGCCTCAGGCGTGAATTCATGTGCCGTTTCTTCCAGTGCTTCGCGGCTGACTGCCGAGATCAGCGACTCTGCCGGGTCGAGATGACCCGCAGGTTGATTGAAGCGTATGCCATCACTGGTTTCTTCCTCGACCAGCAAAAACTGCCCGCCGCGTTCAATGATGGCGGCAACGGTGACGGAGGGTTTCCAGAGGTCGGACATAATTACTTTTAAAGCCCCAGCGTATGGCGACCCGGCATTCTACTCCTGCCGATTACCGGCTTGCTTTGGTTTGCTTTGGTTTGCTTTGGTGCTTGTATCGTTGGGTTGGGCTGAATCAATCGATCTTTGCGCGGTGAGCCGGAAAGTCAGTGCAGAATGCACGGCCCCTCACCCGAATTATTTGCCAAATCGGAATGCTTTCTCTTCAATGAGTCCCTCGGCTTCGGGAAAATAGAACGACAGTTCGCTTTTTTGATTTAAGTGTAAGATTCGGGCGCAATTTTTATTTTTTGGAGAACTTCATGAAAATCGGCATTCCAGCCGAGACGCGGGCGGGTGAAACGCGGGTCGCCGCAACGCCCGAGACAGTTAAAAAACTGATCTCCGCCAACCATCAAGTTATCGTGCAATCGGGCGCGGGTGTGGCCGCCAGCATTACGGATGAGGCATTTGCCTCTGCCGGCGCAACCCTCGGCTCAGCGGCTGATGCCCTGTCTGCCGACCTCGTGCTGAAAGTCCGCGCGCCCTCCGATAGCGAGCGCGCACACATGAAATCCGGCAGCGTGCTGGTCGGCATGCTCAATCCCTTCGACGCCGACAATATCGGGGCAATGGCTTCGTCAGGGCTCACCTCTTTTGCACTCGAGGCTGCGCCCCGCATCACGCGCGCACAGTCACTTGATGTGCTGTCATCCCAGGCCAATATCGCTGGTTATAAAGCAGTGCTGTTGGCCGCCAATGCCTACCAGCGATTTATGCCCATGCTCATGACTGCTGCGGGGACAGTAAAAGCGGCGCGCGTGCTGATCATGGGTGTTGGTGTCGCTGGTTTGCAAGCGATTGCGACCGCCAAGCGCATGGGTGCCGTGATTGAAGCCTCCGACGTTCGTCCCCCAGTGAAAGAGCAGGTGGAGTCACTCGGCGCTAAATTCATCGACGTACCTTATGAGACTGATGAGGAGCGCGAGATCGCCAAAGGTGTCGGCGGCTACGCGCGCCCTATGCCCCAGGCGTGGATGCAGCGGCAGGCTGCACTGGTCCACGAGCGTGCCAAAGTGTCGGACATCATTATTACGACAGCCTTGATCCCCGGTCGCAAGGCGCCGGTGCTGATTTCCGAAGACACCGTCAAGGCGATGAAGCCGGGTTCAGTGATCGTCGATATGGCGGTGGAGCAGGGCGGTAACTGTCCTTTGTCCGAGTTGGGCAAGAACGTCATCAAACATGGCGTCACCATTATCGGCGAGCCCAATATCCCGGCTCTGTGCGCTGCGGATGCGTCGGCACTTTACGCGCGCAATGTTCTCGATTTCCTCAAGCTCATTATTGACAAGGAGGGAGCATTGGCGATCGACCGCAGTGATGAAATTGTGGCAGCCACGCTGATGTGCACGGGTGGTGAAATCATTCGCAAGTAGAGGGCTGAATGCAACGTATCATGCTGCGCGCGAAAATTCATCGCGCGGCGGTCACGCAATGCGACCTCAATTACGAGGGTTCTTGCGGGATTGATGAAGATCTGCTGGACGCGGCCAATATCCGCGAGTTTGAAAAAATCGAGCTTTACAACGTCAACAATGGTGAGCGCTTCTCTACTTACGCAATTCGGGGAAAGCGCGGCAGCGGTGAGATATCGCTCAATGGTGCGGCGGCCCGATTGGCGCACCTGGGTGATTTGATGATCATTTGTACTTATGCGCCAATGAGCGAAGAAGAGATCGCTGCTTATCAGCCGAAAATCGTGTTTGTCGATGAAAGAAACCGCATTACGCGTCTGAAGCATCCGACGTGACTGGAATAGACCTTTACTGAACAGACACTTACTGTCTCCGAACCAGAGGACATCATGGAAGTCAGCCATACCATTATTAACCTGATTATTTTCGTGCTGGCGATTTATGTCGGCTATCACGTTGTGTGGACCGTCACGCCCGCATTGCACACACCGCTGATGGCGGTGACGAATGCCGTGTCCGCCATCATCATCGTGGGCGCAATGCTTGCTGCGGCACTGACCGAGGGTCCGGTCGGTCAATTCATGGGCACTCTGGCGGTTGCGCTGGCTGCCGTGAATGTCTTTGGCGGCTTCCTCGTTACTCAGCGCATGCTGGAGATGTTCAAGAAAAAAGAGCCCAAGGCTCAGGCCAAAAAAGAAGAGGCTTAATGATGAGCATGAATCTTGTCACCCTGTTGTATCTGCTGGCGTCGATCTGTTTTATTCAGGCGCTCAAGGGCTTGTCCCATCCTGCAACTGCGCGTCGCGGCAATGCGTTTGGCATGGCAGGCATGGCGATTGCCGCCCTGACCACCATCGCACTGATCTACAAAATCAAATCGGATGCTGCCGTTGATGGCGCGGGTCTGGGTTACGGTCTGCTCGCGCTAGGCGTGATTGTCGGCGGCAGCGTTGGTGCCATTCTGGCCAAGCGCGTTGAGATGACGAAGATGCCTGAGCTGGTCGCCGCGATGCACTCGCTGATTGGTTTGGCTGCAGTGTGTATTGCTGTGGCCGCGGTGTCCGAGCCTTGGGCATTTGGTATCGCGCCACGCGGTGAGCCTATCCCGTTCGGCAATCGCCTTGAGCTCTTTATCGGTACCTTTGTGGGTGCGATCACATTCTCGGGTTCTGTTATTGCGTTCGGCAAGCTTGCGGGTACGTATAAATTTCGTTTGTTTCAGGGCGCGCCTGTCGTGTTCCCCGGCCAGCATCTGGTCAATCTGGTTTTTGCGGTCGTGATGATGGGTGCTGGTCTGGTGTTTGTCGCTGCACCAGGCGCTGAAGCTGCTTGGACGCCGTTCATCATCATGACGGTCATCGCCTTCATCCTCGGTGTGCTGATCATCATCCCGATTGGTGGTGCGGATATGCCGGTGGTGGTGTCGATGCTGAACAGCTATTCTGGCTGGGCTGCTGCAGGTATTGGCTTCTCGCTCAATAACTCCATGCTGATCATTGCGGGTTCGCTGGTGGGTTCCTCCGGCGCGATTCTGTCCTACATTATGTGCAAGGCGATGAATCGCTCGTTCTTCAGCGTGATTCTCGGTGGTTTTGGTGGCGATGCCACGGCCGGTGCAACCGGCGACCAGCAGCAGCGTTCGGTGAAATCTGGTTCAGCTGACGATGCTGCCTTCCTCATGGGTAATGCGGAAACCGTGATCATCGTGCCCGGCTATGGTCTGGCCGTGGCGCGTGCGCAGCATGCGCTGATGGAACTCTCGGAAAAGCTGTCGCACAAGGGCGTTACTGTCAAATATGCGATTCACCCTGTAGCGGGTCGTATGCCGGGTCACATGAACGTTTTGTTGGCCGAAGCAGAGGTACCGTATGACCAAGTATTCGAGATGGAAGACATCAACAGCGAATTCGGTCAGGCTGATGTCGTATTGGTGCTCGGCGCCAATGACGTCGTGAACCCTGCAGCGAAGGATCCGAAATCCGCAATTGCCGGCATGCCGATTCTTGAAGCCTACAAAGCCAAGACTATCATTGTGAACAAGCGATCCATGGCCGCGGGTTATGCGGGACTGGACAATGAGTTGTTCTACATGGACAAGACCATGATGGTCTTCGGTGATGCGAAGAAGGTGATTGAGGATATGGTGAAGGCAGTCGAATAATCGACGCGCTTGCATATCGTCGTGAAAAAAAGGCAGATGCGAATCTGCCTTTTTTGTTGCGCTGAGATGACCGGGTCGCTGAAACTGACTGTATGACAAGCGCCTTAGCTGCGCCATCCAAACATCATCTGCTCCGACAGCGCGCGCCGGGCAGGCGGTAGCAGGTCAATCATGCCCAGCGAAAGACCGAGCAAACTTTGTGGCAACGAACGATCCTCGCTGCTGGCAAATACGCGCGCCATCAAATCAGTGAGCCTGACTGTCAGACCCCGATCACCGCGACGCTGCTGCATGAACTGATGGATACCCTCTGGTGTGGGGGATTGTGCGAGCACAGTGGCTAGCACGGCTGCATCGCGAAAGCCCAGGTTAAGCCCCTGGCCTGCCACGGGGTGCAGTGTTTGTGCCGCATTGCCAATGGCCACCATTCTTTGCGAGCTCGCCTGCTTCGCATTGAGCCCTAGCGGATAACTGTAGCGTTGACTAACTTGTGTGAAAGTGCCGACGCGATTTCCGAAGGCTTGTTGCAGGGACTGCAAAAAATCAATCTCTGTCATCGCAAGCAAGGCTTTGCCATGCTCGGGTCGCACACACCACACCAGTGAATAGCCATTACGATCAGGCAGCAGTGCCAGCGGCCCTTCCTCGGTAAAGCGCTCGAAAGCGCGTCCGGGTAGGGCATCATCACTTGAGACACTCGCCACGATCGCCATTTGCAGGTAATCGCGATGAATCTCTTTGCTTGTCTGCGTACCAAATACACCGCCTTCAGCTTGTACGAGCACGCCCGCGTGGATTTGGTGGTGATTGGAGAGCGTGATGTTTACGTGAGTATCGTTTGCCTCCGCATGATTCACAAGGAGCGGCCGATACTGGATCACGCCTGTCGCATCCAATTCAGCGGAAAGTGCCTGCACCAGATCGCCGTAGCGGCAGACGTACCCCAAGGCGGGTAATTGATGCTCATTGCAGTCAATGAGCGTGCGGCCAAATCGGCTGCGGCGGGAGACATGAATTTGCGTGATGGCTGTCGCATCAAAAGTCCATGCATGAATTTGTTTCAGAAGCTCATGACTGCCCCACGATAGCGCGACAGACCGTGGATCCTGCGATGCGGTGCTTGTTGTTTTTCCATCTACAAGTGCAATGCGATCCGCTGCAACGCCACGCTTGACCAGCATGCAAGCGAGCGCGAGACCTACCGGACCGCCGCCCGCAATGGCAATATCCACCGCACTTGTATCGACAGATTTCATCGCCCTATCAGCCCCGCATCACCGTTTCAATCTCGGTAATGGTTTTGGGTGTCTTGTGCGTGAGAATTTCACAGCCCTCTGCAGTGACAAGCGCATCATCTTCGATACGTATGCCGATGTTCCAGTATTGTTCAGGTATACCCGGTGCCGGGCGCACATAGATGCCAGGCTCTATGGTTAGCACCATGCCGGGCGCGAGCGTACGCCAGGGTTTGTCTTCTCCGGCCGGTGCCGGATCGCGATAGTCGCCCACGTCATGCACATCCATGCCCAGCCAGTGTCCGGTGCGGTGCATGTAAAACTGCCGATACTGACCACCCGCGATGACATCATCCACCGAGCCCACTTTGTTTTTGTCGAGGAGTCCCGTATCGAGCATGCCCTGTGTCAATACGCGCAAGGCAGCATCATGGCCGTCCGTAAATCGTGCACCGGCACGTGTAGCCGCAATGGCGGCGTATTGTGATTCGAGCACGATTTCGTAGAGTGTTTTTTGGGCCGGACTAAATTTGCCGTTGACGGGAAAGGTGCGAGTGATATCTGATGCGTAGCTATCAAGCTCGCAGCCGGCATCAATCAATACCAGATCACCGTCACGTAATTCCGCATCGCCGGCCCGGTAATGCAATACGCAGGCGTTGGCACCGGTTGCCACGATTGAACCATAGGCAGGCGACTGTGAGCCGTTACTGCGGAACTCATGCAGCAGCTCTGCCTCGAGATGATACTCGCGCAAGCCCGGACGTGAGACTCGCATCGCGCGCGCGTGGGCTGCTGCGCTGATGTCGGCAGCGCGCTGCATGATTGCAATTTCATCGTCGTCTTTGATGAGCCGCATTTCATTGAGAATCGTACGTATGTCAATTGCAGACGTTGGAGCACTCACACCTGCTCTGGCTTGAGAACGTACGGCATTGAGCCAGGTTTGAATTCGAGAATCGAGGATGGCGCTGCTGCCCAGCGCGTAAAATAAGGCTGGCGCGTTCGCCATCAACCGTGGCAGTTCACTGTCAACGCTGCTGATTGGGAAGCTTGCATCAAACCCGAAATGTATTTTGGCGGCTTCTGGACCGAAACGATATCCATCCCAGATTTCACGTTCCTCATTTTTTTCACGGCAGAATAAAATGGATTGATCCTGATCGCCTGCCACAAGTATCAAGAAGGCTTCAGGCTCGGTGAATCCGGTCAGATAGTAAAAATAGCTGTCATGCCGATATGGATAATCTGCATCTGCATTGCGCATCACCTCCGCTGCGGTCGGAACGATGGCAACACCGCCACCATGTGCGCGCATATGGCTCAGAACGGCAGCACGACGTCTTGCGTAAACATTCATAGTCATTTTTGAGTAAACAGGGGTGCGTTTAGTTGTTCCAATCGTTCGACCGTGCCGACATCTGTCCAGTCGCCACGGAAGAGCTCGCCACCGATTCTCCGCTGTTCTGCGAATTCGCGCAGGATGGGCGCCAGTTTTGCCGAGCTGCCAGGCGTCACCGCATCAAATATCTCGGGACGGTAGACCCCGATACCTGAAAAGGTGAACCTGGGCTCGCCATGATTGGCGATCGAGAAGCTTTCCAGCGCAAAGTCGCCCTCGGGGTGATGCAGCGGATTTTTCACCAGATACAGCCAGGCCAGATCCCTGCGATCTTCCTGCAGTGGATTACCCCAGACATCATTGTTCTCGAGTACATCACTGACTTTGGTGAAATCAAAATGCGGACAAAATATATCACCGGCAATTGCGACAAACGGTGCTTCGCCCAGCAGGTGACGTGCTTTGGCAATACCGCCTGCCGTTTCCAGCGCGGTACCCTCGGAAGAGTAAGCGATGTTTGCGCCGAACTGACTGCCATCACCGAGTGTGTCCTCGATCATCTGGCCCAAGTGCGCGTGATTGATGACGATCTCGTTGATGCCGGCACGGACAAGGTTGTGGATGTGCCAGACAATCAAGGGCCGGCCCCGTACTTGCAGGAGCGGTTTTGGACAGGTGTCGGTCAGCGGACGCATGCGCTCTCCGCGACCGGCAGCAAAAATCATGGCTTTCATTTCAGAAGGTAAACCCCACGCCCGTCGTGTTTTCCTGCAGCGTGTCCAGTAGTCGTATCAGCGGTGCGAATTCTTTGTAGCGATATGCCGTCTTGCGTGTGTAATCCATCACCAGTGGTATGTCATTCAGATAGCCATCCTTTCCATCACGGTGATACAGCCTAGCAAAGATACCAAGCACCTTCAGGTGCCGCTGCAGTCCCATGAATTCGAAGTCGCGATAAAACGCATCGACATCATGACTGACAGGCAGTCCCGCTTTTCGTGCGCGTTCCCAGTAACGAATCGTCCAGTCCATTACCAACTCTTCGTCCCACTGAATGTAAGCGTCCCTGAGCAGTGAGACCAGATCGTAGGTGATGGGTCCGTAGACCGCATCCTGAAAATCCAGTATGCCCGGATTACCCTTGTCCATCACCATCAGGTTGCGCGAGTGATAATCACGGTGCACATATACCTGCGCTTGCGCCAGATTATTGGCCAGCAGCAGATCGAAGACATGTTTCAGGTCTGCGTTCTGAGTATCATTGAGCGTGGCTTTTAGATGGCGCGTGACATACCAGTCGGGGAAGAGCATCAATTCCCGGTGCAGCAATTCACGATCGTAGGTGGGCAGCACGTTAGGAAGACTTTGCACTTGCAGCAGTATCAGTGCATCAATCGCATCAAGATATAGCTTGTGCGCAGTATCCGGATTGAGCTGCTGCAGGTAGGTGGTTGATCCCAGATCCGAGAGCAAGAGGAAGCCCCGCTTGGTATCCTGAGCGAGAATCGT
>Ga0209358_10002244_pt1 | contig 14866 bp, 10 predicted proteins | sample LauGreFa1BDMLBSN_2_FD_187574 | JGI IMG/M metagenome (GOLD analysis project Ga0209358, IMG submission 187574) | Freshwater lake microbial communities from Lake Michigan, USA - Fa13.BD.MLB.SN (SPAdes) (version 2) | ecosystem: Environmental > Aquatic > Freshwater > Lake | place: Lake Michigan, USA... | reverse complement strand
AGGTCGCCATGCGCCTGTATCAAAAACCCGTGCGACAAAAGCGCGCGCCAGTACGCAGCGGCAGCTACACTGAAGCAGGTTTGTCTGCGCCTCACCAGCAGCTGTTCGAGAAACTGCGCTGGTGGCGCATGGAGACTGCGCGGTCTCATAATCTGCCGGCATATGTGATTTTTCATGACAATACTTTGCGCGAAATTGCACGCGCCGGACCGGTAACACTCGACGATCTGAGGCAGGTCTCCGGTGTGGGCGAGAAGAAGCTGGAGAGTTACGGCGCACAGATTATTGGGCTGGTGCGTGAGCAGGGTGCCGACTGATACCGCTTCAGACTTTGGTAAACACCAAATCCCAAACACCATGGCCCAGTTTCAGCCCACGGTTTTCAAATTTAGTCACAGGCCGATAATCCGGACGTGGCGCAAAGCCATCTGTTATGTTTTGCAATGAAGGCTCGGCACTCAATACCACCAGCATTTGCTCGGCATATTCTTCCCAGTCGGTGGCGCAATGCAGATATCCCCCTTGTGCTATCCGAGATGCCAGCAACGCGACAAATGGTGATTGAATCAACCTGCGCTTGTTATGTCGCGCTTTGTGCCAAGGATCGGGAAAGAACACATGCGCTCCCGTCAGTGATTTGGGCGCAAGCATGTGGGTAACCACTTCAAAAGCGTCATGCTGAATCAAGCGCAGATTATCAATTGACTGCTCATCGATACGTTTTAGCAGACTGCCCACGCCCGGCGTGTGCACTTCGACACCCAGGAAATTTTTTTCTGGCATCAGTGCTGCAATGTGAGCCGTCGTTTCGCCCATGCCAGTACCAATTTCCAGAATCAGCGGCGCGGAACGGCCGAATGTGACCTCGCTATCGAGCAGAGATTTTTGATACGGTACACAAAACTTCGGACCCAGCGTATGAAGCGCGCGTTCCTGCGCAGGCGACAACCTGCCCGCGCGAGTAACAAAACTTTTGATGCGGTGTTCAGTAGGGTCGTAGAGCATGTGCTATCGCTGGTCTGGAGTCTGCCATTGGAGCGGGTGAAGGGAATCGAACCCTCGTATGCAGCTTGGGAAGCTGCCGTTCTGCCATTGAACTACACCCGCGCGTAGCGGAATTGTAGCTGAGGCGAGGTATTATCCACCGATCTGTGTCAGGAAAGGATCGCTATTATTTCTCGCCCCAAAGGGAGCACTAGTTCTTGAAATAAAAATCACCCACTATCGCAGTGTTCTCCCAAGGGATTTGTTCATTGCCGGTCTCTTTTAAAACAGCTTTTCTGACCTCTTTAAATACCTTCTCGAGAGAGAGTCCTTTTTGGGTAATTAGCCGAGCCAAATGTTTCGTATAAGGGCTATTTGAGCCACTGCCGTCACTTGCCTCTTTTCCGGGGGCCGTTGAAAAAGCCACAAACATGCCTTTCCCAGCTTCTAAGGTGGCTAGTCCTGCAGAGCCGCCACGTTTCTCCCCAGGGAATGGACTGCGACAAGCATCCAGAATCACGATATTCAAATCATTTTTGACATTTTCAAGTGTGGCGACGATAAGATCGACGTCCAAAGCATTCGAGGGTACTTCAAACGATTTTTTAATGTTCTCCCGTACAGGAACAAGATAATTTTTACCTTTTACCTGAACGCCATGACCCGCAAAAAAAACTAAACTGACATCATCTTTCCCAAGCTTATCGCCGAAGGAGCGCAGGGCATTTTGCATGCCAGCGAGGTCTAAGTTTTCGTAGGTAGAAACAATAAAACCGCTAGATCGTAGTGCTTGATTCATTGCCCTCGCGTCGTTAATCGTATTTTGCAATTTGGGGAGACTGCTGTAATCAGCGTTACCTATCACCAAAGCAAAGCGACGTCGGTTATCGGCGGAGACCACAACATTGTCTCTTTGATTATCTTGTTGCAGGCGAAGTTTTTCTTCTTCGAGGCGCCTGCGTTCTTCCGCTAACTGTTGACGCTCTCGGTCGATGTCGGTACGGTCACTGTTGTTAGCGACATTGTTGTTCAGTTTGGGAAAATTCACTTTCGCTTCACGGATGAAGTTATTGTTTTCCCAGATTCCTTCAAAGCGTCTGCCGTCTGCGGTAGTTTTAATACCTCGTCCGTGATACTTGGATTCCCTCCATTCACCCACATACTTGTCACCGTTGGCAAAGGTAAAGGTTCCTTGTCCGTGATATTCGGAGTCCTTCCATTCACCTACATACCTGTCACCGTTGGCAAAGCTGTTGATTCCCTGGCCATTTCGCTTATCGTCCCTGAACTCACCCACATAATTCTCGCCATCAGCAAAGGTGTAAGTTCCCCGTCCGTGCATCTTACCGTCTTTGTACTCACCGACGTACTTCCGACCATCCGAGCAAGTACCCGTGCCTTGACCGTTAGCCAAGCCATTCAGTACGGTACCTGAATAAGTTCCTCCGCAGCCGTTATCAAAGGTCGCATGGACATTCATCTGATCACTAAGGTCGCTATTGGTGGTGGCATTACTGTCGAAGTTGGGCAAATTCACTTTCGCTTCACGAATGAAATTATTTTTTTCCCAGATGCCCTCAAAGCGAGTTCCGTTCGCTAAAGTTTTTATTCCTTTTCCGTGAAAATGATCGTCTTTGAACTCACCAACATACTTGTCGCCGTTGGCGTATGTGTATACACCCTGTCCGACCTTCTTTCCATCGCGGAATTCACCAACGTATTTATCCCCTTTCCATTGATTGTCTGCTAAGTAGTAATCAGTTCCCATTCCGTGGTACTTGCCGTTCTTAAACTGACCGACATACTTATTCCCGTTAGCATACGTGTATGTTCCTTGACCATCGTATTTTCCATCACGGTATTCACCGACATACTTGTCTCCGTTGGCATGGGTGTATGTTCCCTGGCCATTCCACTTTCCGTCTCGATATTCACCAACATACTTGTCACCTTTCCATTGATTGTCTTCTAGAAAGTAGAGTGTTCCCTGACCGTGTCGATAACCGTTTTTGTATTGGCCGACATATTTATCTCCGTTGGCATGTGTGTACGTTGCCTGTCCGTGCAACCATCCATCCAACCACTTGCCTTCAAGTACGTCGCCCTTATAGTCGCCACTTAACTCAATCCGATATTTACCCCAGCAATTCGACCATTTTTCTGTTCTACCACCAGCTCCAAGATCAGTAGATTTCGAGTAATCAGGCTTGGGACACGGAGGCAGATTGTTGGGATTAACTTGCTGGGCATTTGCGAGCAAACAAAGATGGATCGCGCCGAGAAGCACGGTAGTGGCTAATGCATTCATGATTTTATTAAATGTCTTCACATGTCACCTCGTCCCTTACTAGGGTTGCAGTAAATCCGATAACTAATCCAGCGTTACGCTACCAAAAAATATTTTCAGTTACACACCGTGTGATTTCATCATTAAGCCCTAGTGCGCAAAGGTCACGACAACAACTTGGATAACAAAAAGGAGCATCACTATACTGACGTTCAAAAAAAGGCTGGCAAGCTAATACGGTACAGGGAACCGCAACAGTACCCGAAAGAGTGTAACTACTTCGTGCCATGCTGCCCGTGCAAAGACCAAAAGCAGAAAAAGTTAACTCCTTGGCAATGTAGCGATTTTCTGCAGGCGTGAAAGCGGTGATGGTCCGGTCTTACAGGGGCGAAAGCAGCTACCGCCCCACCAGTACCCGATCGGCATCACCCACTAGCTGCGGTTCCTGCTTCCGGTTCATCATGCCGGCTTGCCTGCCCACATTGTCGACAAGATAGGTCTGCATCTCACCCAAGGTGATCTTTCCGTCCTTGTTGGCATCAGCATCACCTTCCATCCCTTTCATTAGGTAATAGCTGAAAATACCGTGCTGGAGCTCGGGGCTGGAGCTCGATATCTGATCGTTCTGGCTCGCAGTGATAACGGTAAAATTTTCAGGAAACAATCTGCTTTCGGTTTTGAGTTGAACCGGTCTTGCATTGACAACTAACGCTTCCCCCGATCTTGCTTGCCCGCTGTAGCAGGCGTCCAGAATCATGGTGACCGACTTGGGTTTTGCAGACTGCAGGGCACCGTTGATTTTGCTGAAAGGAATCGCAGTATCGTCAATCAAATCTCGTGCTGCTCTGGGTGGAATCAGATAAAGACTCTGACCATCAGCCGTCGGTAATCCGTGACCGCTGTAAAAGACATAAACGTCCGTTGTAGATCGGACTTTGCTGGGCAACCAGTTTCTGAATGCTCGCAGTATTTCGACTTCTTCAGCATCGGCATCAACAAGTAACTTGATATTCTCGGGCTTGATGCCTAAAGCACGAATCGCATAGTCATAGAAAGTTCGGGCATCATTATTGGAAAAATCAGCTTTGGGTAGACTTTTGTAATCTGCAATGCCAATAATGACTGCAACGGCATCACGAGCGGACTGCTGCTTTACCTGTCCGGGATTCAGGGCTACATAGCTTGCTTTTGATTCGACTATTGCGCGGCTCACAGTGATTGATTTGGTGTCAGTGTTACCGTACACATCGGTGGCGACGATTTTAAATAACGATGCCTGACCAGCTCTGGCAATGCGCTTGATGACGTAGTTGCCATCAGCTTTACCACCTTCTTCCTTGCCATCAATTTGCAAGGAGGCAGTGTCCGCATTGGTTTTGATCTCGATGAGAAAGCTGCCATCGATACCGGGTTTCGTATGCGTGACTTGCAGACTGATTTTCTGAGCGGCTTTAGCTTGTTCGCGCTGCCGTTTCTGTTCTTCGAGGCGCCTGCGTTCTTCTGCTAGCTGTTGGCGCTCTCGGTCGATATCGAAGCGCTCGTTTTTATTGACAATGTGATCGTTGAGCTTGGGTAGATTGACCTTTACTTCACGGACAAGGTTGTTGTTTTCCCAGATGCCTTCATATCCGCCTCCGTCCGGATTGGTTACTATCCCCTGCCCATTTGCCAGGTTATCCCGGTACTCACCATAAAATTTTGTACCATCGGGTGCGATATAAGAGCCTAGTCCGTGCCGCTTATCGTCCTTGAATCCACCGACGTATTTTCCCCCATCGGCATAGGAGTACGTCCCTTGGCCGTGCTTCTTGTCATCCTTAAATTCGCCGGCATACTTGGCACCTTTATACTCGTTGTTTGTCAGGAAATAGTACGTTCCCCGACCGTGCTTCTTGGAGTCTCTGTATTCACCGACATACTTGTCACCACCGGGATAGGTTGCCGTTCCTTGTCCGTGATACTTGTCGTCCTTAAATTCGCCGACGTATACATAGCCTTCCGGCGTTTTGTATGTTCCAAAGCAATTGTGATAGCGAGCTGTTTGATCTTTGGGGCACGGTGGCAGGTTACTGAAATTGCTCTGCTGGGAATCGGTACTATCGTCATTTGTCACGAAACTATGTTGAGATTTGGGTAGTTTGACCCTGGCTTCACGGATGAATTCATCATTCTCAAAAATTCCTTCAAAACGCGTTCCATCAGCTTTTGTAACAATACCCTGCCCGTGAAATTTGTCGTCTTTGAATTCGCCGGCATACCTATTCCCATTAGCGAAAGTATAGATTCCCTGTCCGTTTCGCTTGCCGTCTCTGTATTCGCCAATATAGTTTTCTCCATCAGCGTAGGTATATTTTCCCTGGCCGTCTTTTTTGCCGTCTCGGTATTCGCCTACATACTTTTCCCCATTAGCATAGGTGTATGTTCCCCGCCCGTGATATTGATCGTCTTTAAATCCACCAACGTATACGTCTCCCTCGGGCGCTTTGAATGTTCCAAAGCAGTTATGGTATCGGACGCTTTGATCTCGCGGGCATGGCGGTAGGTTGTTCGGATTGGTTTGCTGCCCATGCGCAAGCAAGCAAATACAGGTGGATATAATAAATGCAGCGGTCGCGATTTTTTTGATGATTTTGTTCAACGGCTTCGTTCCAAATTTTCTTTTTGATGTGGGCACATCATTCTTATGAATTTTTTATAGCCTCGAAATCACCTCAGCGATTTCCGAATTTCGCGACCGTTTTTATCCTAACTAACTTACATCTTCAGTGTTTCCTTAAAAACGGATTTCGATAAGAATTTCTACGGCCAATTTCGGGGAATATTGAATCATCCGCTGGAATAAAACTATTTCGTATTAATTTTTCCGATGCAATTTTTAAGGGCTAAAGATGCTTCCCTTCGGCAATAGGCTCCACTAGCATTTCAAAAATACCGCTGTAAATGATATTTCCAAACATGCTGATCGACAGGCGGCTTGCGAATAATTGTTCTTGCTGACGACGAGTGACGGCACGTTGTTGGTTTAGTTCTTTGGTGGATTTTCGAACAATATCGTCGATTCGTTGATGAAATTTTTCAGCTGGCTGTTCGAGTTGATTAGCCACTTTTGCAAATGCATTTTCTGTGAATTTAGTGCTGGGGTCATCGTTGCTCAGCCAGCCTGCCTTATAGCCGGTCAACAGTGAGGCGATCTCATTGTTAAATTCAAGGTAGTTTAGCGCAACGTTCATTCGATAAAGGCACATACCATGCGTGAGTGCGTCGACATTGTTCGTTCGGTATTTCACATTTTCCAGTAGTTGCTTTTGCTCGGCTACGATATCTGCTTTGCGAGCCTCCATCTCAATTTGGCTTGTTATGGTCGACTGAAATGTTTTCTCTCCCCGGCGACATTTTTCGTAAGCTGCACGTAATGCAGGGCGATTGCTGAGAGCATACAAGGCTCTGAGTCCTGCATATTTATCTCTTTCGCTTTGTGCAATTCTTGCGCGTCTTTCTTCGAGGATGACTTGAATTTGTGCGAGCATGATCCCGGGATTGTTTTGGGCTTCTGCTCCGATCAGTGTATCTGTATCACTAAAAACAAACGCATACAGTGAAGCCCATTTGGGTGTCAGTTCAAAGCTGTCGCCACCTCGCGGCCTCTTGCCATCGTAGCTGAGTGAAACGGCATTGGCTCTCGAAAAAACTTCTCTCTCTCGTTCCACTGCCTCTTTTTTATCTGTTGAGCTGGCAAAAAACAAAAATAAATCTGTGTTTAGATTTTTCTTGGCGCAATTTTCGAGTATGGCATTGAATTGATCAACTACTTCGGCATGTTTGGCATGGTCAAATTTTCCATTGACAGTACCAAGTTCGCGCAATCGCGCAGTGATAGTTGAAATCAATTTACCTTCTGGGTCGCTAAAAGTTCGAGTTACAAGTCCCGACATTTGATCTGCAGTTATTTCGTGACGCTGCATTTCGAGCAGGGCAGCGACATACTCTTTGATACCCTGACTTTTCTCGATGCGCTGGCAGCCTGGGTGCGTTCCGTTCTCGACCGAGCGTGCGAAGGTAGCCATGCCATCTAGATTGGCAGCGAATCTTTCGATAATGGGTGTAACGACCCGCCCTTGCTCCGCAAGCCAGCTATCGGCGCCTGTCATCGCAATTGCCATCGGTAATACCCAGCGCGGGTTAATACCAGCGAATTCCAGACCCGACCTCTCTACGATGGATCGCTGCTCCAATCCCCCCATGCCTGGATTCCCTATTAGCTCTACCAGTTTTTGTTCTCGCTCTGTGACTGGTGTATTAAAAAAGGCTTCCAATTCACCTTGCATAGGGTTGAGAAAAACGACAATCCTCGGATCCTGCCTACCCAGAGACGAGGCGCATGCCGCAAACCATGCTGCATAGGGTAGAAAGGCAATATCTTGGTTGTAGGCATCCTGTCTGGGTACAGCTTTGTTTATCCGCTCGAGTATTTTTTTCGACAGCGTTCGGCCATTATCATCAAGACCAAGCGAATGAAAACGATGTAACTGGGTTTTCGATCTCTCGTAGGCGCTTCCAGCTTGTGGCAGATTCGAGAGCTGAATACCTGCATTTACGTATTGTGATGCGTAGGACTGAACGCTTGTAAGGGAGGTCAACCGAGCACAATAGCTATTAGCGTCGCTAGGCGCTTTACTCAGATCGGGGTAGTCGTCGCTGAATGCAGGTAGGGCAAAGGATATTAACAATATGGTAAATAGACGTTTGATCATGTTAACTATTCTTAAAATACGAAACATTGATATATGCGCGGAGTTTGCCATAGGTTGGTCATTTCCGTTCGACGAGGCCTAGGATTGGCCCGATGACAACCGGTTGAGGGTGGTGTTTGAATTTTTTGGCACGGTTCCCGCGTTCAATCTTCAGAAAGCTTCACGCAAACTAAAGTCATTGATAGCCCTGCAGCTGGCTCCGTGACATTGGGTGATCTTATTTTTGTAAGCTACAGTGGCTCACAGAAAATATGGCTTATCAAACAAGCTTTTGTTATGAGGTGTTTTTAACTGCGCCCTGCAAGTAATGATTCTGCTTTATGCAGTATCTGCGCAAAGCTGTGCAGCGCGAGAATTTGAAAAACCGATGGCTTTGCGATGTTTTGGCAGGACGAGACGCTAGGTAATTGATGATTCCTTCACGCTTCTCGCCCCTGATTATCTTTTTATGGCGATAGCGATTCATCCGTCCAGCTCGATACGCCGCATGTCTCGTAAAGCATCTGGGTTTGCTCATCCGAGCGCGGTCCATAGCCGCTATTTGTCATACCGTTGTCCATGCACGAAAAAAAATCTTCATATGATTTTCGCAAAAGTTGATCGCAGACGGCACGGTTGGCAATAATGCTGGCCTTCCATTGCTGACACTCATCGGTCTCGGTACTGAGTAGGGGTTCTGATTCTGGCTCTGGTTCCGGTTCCGGTTCGGGTGTGTCGTCTTGATTGGACTGCGACAGTAACAACTCCACTTCGGCAAGCATTTTTTTTGCGGGCTCGTTATTCGCGTCAAGTGCAACTGATTTTTTTAGTGCACGGTGTGCGCGTTCAGGTTCTTGAAGATTTTTCCAGCTAATGCCTGCTAGATAATAGATTTGTGATGTTTCTTTTCTTTTGATTCCTCGGCCAGTCCAGGCTAGTGCCGCTTCGTGTCTTTTGGTTAATACGAGGCAGCTGGCCATGGCTTCGTGTGGGCCGTTGCCGGCAATACTTCTTTGATCATAAAAGTCTGCCACTGGACTCAGCAATCGCAAGGCCTCGTCACAATAGCGTGCAGTACGCCCCGATGAGCCATACTGTGTTTTGGTTTTACCTAAAATATATTTTGCAGCGACTCGCTGAATCTCCGGTAGTGCTGGGTCAGTAAATATTTTTTCGCAGGAGAGCTGTAGTTTTTTGAGTTCGGCTTCATTCAATGGATCAGGTTTTTTGCAAAAGGTCTCGATTTTTTTACCTTTTGAATTGAGTATGACGGGTGTTTTCATGACCGTCGCAATCGCCATGTTGAATTCGGCCAGAGGGCCGGACGCAGGTTTGCCGGGTTCCTGGCTTTGGGCACAGAAAGCCAGGAGCAATAGCGTAATGGCTGCGAGTAACTGCAATGCGATCTCCCGCATGAAACGGCGAAGCACTGAACCGTTAATTGAATTGGGTGGCGTTCAATAATACGGGTACATTATAAAATATGGACCGCAATAATTCATGCGGTGTTCACATCGCGATCTTTTCAGATTAAAAACGCCAGGTTTCACTGAAAGAGGCCTTGAGTCAATCCGCGTTTTATGGCGAGCCAGCGCAGCTATGCGGCGCGCGGACCGGAAAAATAAAGGGCTTGGTGCCATTGAACTTGTCAAAAAAGTTTCCGCATTTATTTAATCAGCGCTTCCTTAGCGCTTTCTGAATACGAGGAGGCAAAATTGAAACACTTACTCAAGTTGTGCGCTGCTTTTGTTATTGTTGCCAATATCGCAAGTGCCCAGGATAAGGTGGTGAGCCCGGGACAGGGTACGCCTGAGCGGAAGGCCATTCTGGATGCATTGCGTCCCAAGCTTGAGGCGGAGCTGAAAACAGAGTTGGTTTTTGTGGTGTCAGATATTCGTGCCAGCGCTGACTGGGCATTTTTGATGGCTCAGCCACAAAGGAAAGACGGTAAAAAGCTGGACGGAAAAAAAATGTACGGGGAGAGCTGGGAGCATATGGATGGCTTTACGCTGACCGCGGTTCTGCGAAAGAAGTCGAACCAATGGACCGTCCTTGAATATCACGTCGGGTCAACGGATGTCTGGTGGCAGTCGTATTGCGAGCAGAAGTCCGCGCAGGTCAGGCAGGTGTTGGGGGTATGTCCGTAAGCTGTCTACAGGACTGCCCAAACCGTCATTCCAGATAATTTCCCTGTAAATCTGCTTTGCGCCAGCCTTTGCTGCGCATGCATTGTTCTATAGTTTCGAGGGTGCAGCTTTTAGGAACCACTTCCCGGCAATGGTGCCCGCCCTTGCCGTCACTCTCGCAAATCGTGGATTTTTTTTCTTTCAACTCGGTACAACGCGCACGCTCGGAAACCAAGGCACACGCCTGTCTGTCCTTGTCAAAATTTTGCTGATCTTCAGCAGAATTAAACTCATAGTTTGGGTGTCGGTATGCTTCTGCGCAGCCAATGAGATTGACTGATATCAGCGCAATGAGAAAAAGCCGCATAATGCCTTTCATGGTCTCAAGTCAGAAAATATGAAAAACAGTACCCGGTTATCTTCTCTGTTGCTACTGGCGCTACTGAGTCTTGCCAATATGGTTAGTGCAACGGTACCAACGATTATTCTCGATCCGGGTCATGACCCGCTTTATCCCGGCGCGCGCGGAAGTTGTGGCAAGCTTGAATATACTTATAACGATGAGATTGTAGCCGCGTATCTTAAAAAGACTTCAGCGCGTGTCATCACGACGAGGGATGCTGGCGAGGCCCCCAGAGTTTTAAAACGCAAGGTCGGCTTGGATGGTGCTCCCCAGAGCCGATATACGCTGAAAACTTCTCTGCAAGCTCGCACAGCTTTGGCCAGCCCGGGCCAAGCAGCTTTGTTTATCTCGATTCACCATGATTCCACAGCAGCGCGTTTCATCACGCCAGATCCATCCTTATGTCAGGGGCGAGGAGGGCATACCCTGCTGCCGGAATTCAAAGCGAGGAACGATATCGGCTTTAATGTGTTCATCGATCAAGATCCTAAAAATCCTTACTACCAGCAAAGCTTGCGTTTTGCGAAGTTGCTGGGAAAAGAGTTGATCGGTATTGGCAGAAAGCCATCCAATTATCATTATTTTCCCGAGGATGATTGCAGGTCCTGCCGGGCAGTCATTCGCGATCTTGGGATCTGGCATCAGCGGCTGTTTGTCTTGAGGCATGTAAGCATGCCGGCAGTTCTGGTGGAAGTGGGCAATATTGCCGACGCGGAGGATGAGGCTCGGATTAACTCCGACCAATTTCGCGAGCAGTTTGCTCAAGCGCTCAACCGGGCGGTCGAGCGCTATCTATCTGCTGTGCCGGTTGACTGAGCGAGACAAAAAAATTTGTACGCAATTAAAAACTCATTCGCAAGCCATTTTCCACAAGGGTAGTGTGAATTCATCGAATGCATCGATTTCCCATTCGATTGGGTTATCCTCGTGATGTACCGGTCCCTTGCCCATGGGCTCGCCATGCCAGGCAAAATACTTCTGCCGCATAGCCCGACTGTCGCAATCAAATTCTGTCTGTACGCGTTGTGATCGGTAGGCTTTGCCATTCACGCGACGCATGTATGGTGGCTGGTAGTCAAAAACCCGCCACAAGACGACTGAGCCGAGATTGCGCTCAATGCTATCAACGTCCAGATATTGCTTGACGCCGCCATCGGGCGAAGAAGTGATTTCGACCCAATTTTCAGCTTCAGCCGTGAGCGTGGTTATTGATAGCAGTGCGGTTATGACTACGCAGACAAATTTTTTCACCACAATTTCCTTGTTGTTATGTTGGGGTTAGGGCGCCACCGCATAAATCCGCGATTAATTGCGAGCCAGCGCAGCTGTGCGACGCGGGGTCGAGCAAAATCAGGGACTTATCGTACTTAACTTTGCTCTAAAAGTTTCCAGTTTTATGTAGAACCTATCTCGTTAGGCCGCTTGCGGCGTTGGCATCCCTTGCAGGGCGCGCACTGGCTTGTATGCCAGTGCCGTTACGCGGGCGTGCAGCATGCCGCACGAATTCCCCGCTTCACCCTTGCCATCGACTTAACGAGATAGGTTCTTAATCAGCGCTTCGCGAAACGCTTGATGAGAGCGAGGCGCCAGAGAATGAATCCTGTTAATACAAAAAACAGCTGCCCGGTGGCTAATAATAGTACGCTTGAGCTCACCAAAGGCGAGATCACGCCCGCGACCAAAGCTGACAACATGGTCATGGTGAACGACTGGCACGACGCGACGGTACCCCGAATGTGGGGAAAAAGATCCAGCACGAGCAGTGTCAGACCGGGGGCGACCATTGACATGCCCATTGTATACAGAAAGAGCGGTGCGACGGTCCAGGGCAAGGCCGGAGGAAAAAATAGATGGTAGCCAACATTCGAAATGCAGGCCGCGATCAGAAGCACAAAGCCGATGATGACTTGACGTCCCGGTGGCGCGACGCCGGCCATACGGTTGGCCGCCAGCGCACCGAGAAAAATTCCGGCAACCGATGGGACAAACAGCCAGCTGAACTCATTGGCGCCCAGCTGTAAGTGTTGCGTGATTAGTACTGGTGCAGAGGCCACATACAAAAAGAGCCCGGAGAAATTACAGGCAATCGCGCCTGCGCGCAGCTGAAACAGTGGTGATACAAAGATCTGACGGTAGTTATGCCACAGCGATGCAGGATTGAATGCCTGGCGGCCGGCGGATGGCAGGGTTTCCGGCAGCCTGCGATATCCAACGAAGAGCATCAATAGCGCAAAGATAAATAGCAGCAGAAAGATACTGCGCCAGTCTCGCAGCGTTACCACCCAGCCTCCGACAATCGGAGCAATCGCGGGCGAGATAGAAAAAATCATGGTCACCAGCGACAACATGCGCTCGGCTGAAGCACCCGCATACAAGTCGCGAATGATGGCGCGGCCAATCACCACGCCTGCACCCGCAGAAACACCCTGTAGCATACGAAATGCCCACAGGTATTCGACACTGTGGGCTGATGCACAACCCAGCGAAGCAATTGCATAAACGGCCAGCGAAATCAGAATAATGCTGCGTCGACCAAATGCATCCGATAGCGCACCATGCCAGAGAATCATCACCGAGAATGACAGCATGTACACGGTCAGCGTCTGCTGTACTTCTAGCGCACTGGCACCCAGACTATTCTGGATAGCCGGGAAGGCAGGCAGATAACTATCGACCGAGAAAGGCCCCAGCATCGCCAGCGCTGCCAGCAGAAGCGCCAGCGATCCGGATGAAGCCGGATCGACTGAGTCTTGCTTGTGATTGGAATTCAATGCATTCAAACGCAAGCGTGCAGCATTAGATACCGCCCATGCAGAGATATTTCAGTTCGAGATATTCATCAATGCCATATTTCGAACCTTCGCGCCCCAAACCCGACTGCTTGACACCGCCAAACGGGCCGATTTCGTTGGAGATCAGTCCGGTATTAATGCCGACCATCCCATATTCGAGCTGTTCGGCGACGCGCCAAACACGACCGATGTCACGCGAGTAAAAATAACTCGCCAGACCAAAATCCGTATCGTTGGCGGCTGCAATTACTTCCTGCTCGCTGCTAAAGCGCGAGACCGCAGCAACCGGCCCAAAGGTTTCCTCGTGCATGATTTTCATGTCTTTGCTGGCATTGGAGAGTACCGTGGGCTGATAGAACAGGCCACCCAAGGGGTGAGCATGTCCGCCAGATTCCAGCTTCGCACCCTTGGCCAGTGCATCGGCCACATGCTCACTGACTTTCTCTACCGCTTGCGCATCGATCATAGGCCCTTGCTGTACGCCGGTGTCAAAGCCATTACCCACTTTAATCTTGCCGACTGCTTCGGCGAGTTTTTTGACGAAAGCATCATGAACAGTATCGTGAACATAAAAACGGTTGGTACAAACGCAGGTCTGACCAGCGTTACGGTACTTTGAAATCATCGCACCTTCTATCGCTGCATCGATATCGGCATCGTCAAACACAATAAAAGGTGCATGACCGCCCAGCTCCAATGCCAGCTTTTTGATGGTGGGTGCGCTTTGCGCCATCAGAATGCGACCTACCGGCGTGGAGCCGGTGAACGACAGATGCCGCACTAGCGAACTGTCACACAGGACTTTACCGATGGCGATCGAGTTCTCGCTGTCGGCGGTGAGTACGTTGATGACGCCAGCGGGAATGCCAGCACGGTTGGCCAGCTCGGCCAATGCCAGCGCAGACAGCGGCGTCTGCTCGGCCGGTTTGATAACAATCGTGCAGCCTGCTGCCAAAGCTGGCGCGATTTTTCGGGTAATCATCGCAATCGGAAAATTCCACGGCGTGATGGCTGCACAAACACCTATGGCCTGTTTCAGAGTGATCAAACGGCGGTCTGCCGCCGGTGAAGCAAGCACGTCGCCATTGACCCGCTTGGCTTCCTCAGCGAACCATTCAATGAAGCTGGCGCCGTACATCACCTCCCCTTTGGCTTCGGCCAGCGGCTTGCCCTGTTCGGCCGTCATCAGCGCTGCCAGATCGTCTGCATTGGCGACGATCAGATCAAACCACTTACGCATGACCTGCGCGCGTTCTTTGCCAGTCTTGTGCGACCAGGCTGGAAAGGCGGTGTGTGCGGCGGCGATGGCCCGGGTGGCATCGGATGAACTCAGGTTCGGTACCGACGTGATGCGCAGGCCATTGGCAGGATTGGCAACCTCAAAATGACCGGCTGCATCAACCCACTGACCGTCAAGCCAGGCCTGGCTGCGAAACAAATCCGGGTCGGCAAGCGTTGGAAGTGCGGTGGAAGGCATGGGGACTCCTGAGAGTGATTGTCTTGGAAAGGCAACAGGATAACGGAAGGCCGCGGGCATCGCACCA
>Ga0209358_10002236_pt1 | contig 14890 bp, 13 predicted proteins | sample LauGreFa1BDMLBSN_2_FD_187574 | JGI IMG/M metagenome (GOLD analysis project Ga0209358, IMG submission 187574) | Freshwater lake microbial communities from Lake Michigan, USA - Fa13.BD.MLB.SN (SPAdes) (version 2) | ecosystem: Environmental > Aquatic > Freshwater > Lake | place: Lake Michigan, USA... | reverse complement strand
CGCTGATTAAATAAATGCGGAAACTTTTGCGGCAAGATCAATCGCGTCAAGGCATTGATTTTATTGATCCCCGCGTCGCACAGCTACGCTGGCTCGCCATAAAACGCAGATTTATTCAGCATCTCCCAAGGTAAATTGCATCAAGCACTTGATTTAGCAAATGCCCGCATCGCACGGCTGCGCAAGCTCGCCATAAAACGTGGGCTTGTTCAGCGTCTCCTTGCACGAATGTTTTTAATTTGAAAACAACTTGTTCCTTTGAACCTCCCCACCACCAAACATCTCGATAGAGCGTATCCTTGTAGTTTTTTATAATGATGATGTTATTCGCCGCTTGCCTTGCCCCAGGCTGAGGCACGATTTTGCATCACAGTTCAACCCATAGAATGTCCATCATGAACGCCGTCAATGTACTACCGCGTTTCGCGCCTTCATTTTGTGCTCTGCTCGTGACAATGCTCGGACTCGCTGCCTGTGGCGGTGATTACACTAATCAGGTAACCAAAGTCACAGGCAAGACCCGTTATCTGAATCCAAACGCGGCTAGCACAAAAACTCAGGGGTTTGAATCAGCTTATATCGATCAGCGCGGCGTGCTTAATTTGACATTGAAAGAAAAAATCAGCGCGCCGGAATTCGAAGCGCCGATTGTTCAGCGCCGGGAAGTCACGGGCAAGCGCGCCAATCCGATCGGTTCCACGCTGGCAGCCACATTTACGATTGGCTTGTATCCCTTGCTGGCACCGGGAAATTTTCTGAAGGACACCTTTGGTCACGAAACGGGTGCACAAGTTCTCAGCGAAGAACCGGATCGCGACCGTGCAGTTGCGACCGGTCGCAGTGAATGGGTGACCCTGCCACTGAACACTGCTCAAATCGAGATAACCGGACTGAAAAACACGATCACTCGTGAAATCCAGCTCGATTCTCAAGGCTCGGGCTCGGTTGATATCGGCAATGAACTGTTCGATCAATACCTTGCAACAGGAAATCTGAAACGTCTGTCGATTGTTTGCAAAGATTGTGTCGTCAACACGAGCGTCTCTGGTCCACTCGCGCGAGCACCGCTCGAATACAACCCACCCGAGAGCTGGCGACTACTGGCGGAATATCGCAGAAGTCCCGACCTTGTCTGGGTCGCTGACGCCGATTTGATCGGTGCTCATAGTCGGAGGGCTACAAACAACCGATCGCGCACGGTTGCCTGGAAAGATATCACTGCCGCCGCGCAAAAGCGTGGTGAAACTCAGATGCAACGACTCGCAGAGCTTCCCGAAGCCTTGCGCCGCGAACGACGCGAAATAGAAGCCTCGAGGCCCCCGCCTGAAGTAACGCTCACGCGCGATGAATTCGAATCCACACCCGAGTTTACCGAACGTGTGAGAGCTACTCGGGCAAGTGAAGAGGCCAAGCGAGCCGCATACGACCGTCGCATTGAAAACCTCAATCGCAAGTTGCGCGAGTTCCAGGACAACCTGCCGAAAACCTTACCGCGACCTTTGGTACTACAGTCGATTAGTGAAAGTCTCTACGAACTGGTTGGCGAACCCGAGGTAAAAACCGTTGTGTATGACGCCGATCTCAAGCGCTTCATCATCACAGTTGCCGGGTCAACGCAGCCAGATCGCGCGCCCGTGACTTTCACGATGGTGACGCAAAACGATATCGATTCGGATCAGGGCCGACGACTCAAGCACTTAATCAGTCGTGCTCGCCCTTTTCTCCGCTTGGCGGTGAACGACAAATTCATTCGTCCGTTATCAGGACACTTGATGGCGGGCGATCAGGTGCTGGCCATGCAATTTGTCGACAAAGTGGAAATTCCGGCCCTCGACACTGTCAAGCTCGAGACCGGCCAGATGGCTAACCTGCGCCCGCTACAGAAAATTGAAGGTGGTACCGTGTCCACGCAATCACTGCTGCCGGCCGATGATATCGAGAGCCGCAAGCTGCGCGAGCGGCTGGAAGAGCTGCGTGCTGATGTCCGACAGCGTCAACAAATGAGCGAAAAAGAGCGCCTGAACGAAGAAATTCGCCAGCTTGAAGCTCGCCTGAAAACCATCGATCAAGGTGACTTCAAGGACGATCTGGTTGACGTGATCGCAAAAGTTTCACCTGCCCGCATAGCGGGGAATACCTATGCAGTGGTGATAGGTATTGCCGACTATGATGAGCTGCCGCGCGTCACATTTGCGGATCGCTCAGCAAGAAGTTTCGCTGATCTGATACGCAGACAGTTCGGTATCCCGCCCGAACACATGACAAGCCTGATCAATGATGAGGCGACAGGCGTACGAATGAGGGCACGCCTGCGCTCCATGGCCGAACGGCTGACCAACAAGGACAGGCTGATTGTTTATTACGCCGGTCATGCAGCGCCGACGCGCGATGGCAAACACACTGTACTGATACCTCAAGATGCCTCGGACGGCAGTCTTGATGATCCTTCTTTCAGGCTCAATGATTTCTATCAGACTCTGCTGCGCAGTAATGCACAACAAATCATCGTGGTATTGGATACCTGTTTCTCGGGCCGCTCCGAGGGCAACAAGCTGATTTACAAAGATGTCGCACCTGTAATCCCGGTGTCGCGCGATGGCGTAACGCCTCCGGAAGATACGCGACTCACCGTACTCGCGGCGGGCGGGCCTTCCGATTTCGCCAACGCGCTGCGCGGCCGCGGTCATCGACTATTCTCTTACCATTTGCTGCATGAGATGGCCAAAACCGGCAGTCTGGTGCCAGACCGATTCAGTATGGTGAGCGAAGCCGTGCAGCGCGATGCGATTGCACTGGGACCGGATTATCGCCAGAAACCTTTATGGCTGGGCAAAATAGAAACGGTGAAACCATGATGAATCAATTAAACCTTCAGCGCCGTCATGCAGTCGTTACGGGTGCCGCATCCGGACTGGGCTTCGCGATAGCGAATCGCCTGCTTGCCTCGGGCGCCAGACTCACCCTCTGGGACCGCGACTCCAAAAATCTGGAACAGGCAGCACGGAGTCTGCAGTCAAGTTCAGCTGGCAGCGTGATCAATACCTTCACGGTTGATGTTGCTTCGCATGCCTCCGTGGCTGATGCAGCGCGCAGCACGCAAGCGATTGCACCAGTCGACATTCTGGTCAATTCCGCCGGTATCAGCGGAGTCAATGCCAAGCTCTGGGAGTACCCGACCGATGCCTGGGAAGAGATCATCAATATCAATCTCAACGGTACCTTCCTCTGCTGCCGCGAGTTAGTACCCGGCATGCGCGAGAGGAATTATGGCCGCATCGTGAACATCGCCTCGATCGCCGGCAAGGAGGGCAACCCAAATGCCAGCGCCTACAGTGCAAGCAAGGCCGCAGTCATTGCTCTGACCAAATCGTTGGGCAAGGAACTGGCCGATACCGGGATCTGCGTGAACTGCGTTACACCTGCCGCCGTAAAGACCGCCATTCTGGATCAGAATTCTGCTGAGCACATTGCCTACATGCTCAGCAAAATACCGATGGGACGCTTTGGTACACCCGAAGAAATCGCTTCGATGGTCGCCTGGCTTTGTACGGAGGAATGCTCATTCACCACGGGTGCGGTGTTCGATCTGAGTGGTGGACGAGCGACTTATTGAATCTTACCCAGCACATCGAAGACTTCTATCCCTATCCGGTATAGAAAATTACTTACAACTTCACACACGCGATAAGCGCCTGCATTATCTGCGGCCGGGACCTTGCCTATAGCGTGGGCACGCAGGAGGTATGCTGGACGGGGGCGACTGCGTAATAGACGAGGATGCAGATCGTGCGCGACACATCTCCAAGCACCCCTATGCGCGAACATACTGGATAGGCTCTGGGTTAATCCGCTTTTAGCTGAATGGTTTGTCTGAATCGCCGGAAAAGACCTTGGGCGTCATCAACGAAGGTATAAACGGCAGGTACTACCAGCAGGGATAACAAGGTGGAGGTGATCAAGCCGCCGATTACCGTGACAGCCATAGGCGAACGGAAACTCGGGTCTGCCCCAAAGCCGAGCGCTAACGGCATCATCCCCGCCCCCATCGCAATCGTAGTCATTAGAATCGGGCGGCTACGCTTGTGGCAAGCGTCTACCAGTGCGTCGAACCTCGACATGCCCGTGCCGCGCGCGAGAATCACATAATCAATCAGCAGAATAGAGTTCTTGGTCACGATACCCATCAGCATGATCAACCCGATCATGGATGGCATCGACAATGCTTTGTGAGTGACCAGCAGACCAACGAAAGCACCACCTACCGACAGCGGCAGTGCTGCGAGAATTGTGAGCGGCTGCATGAAGTCGTGGAATAGCAGCACCAGTACCCCATAGATGCAGAGCACGCCAATCAGCATGGCGATGCCGAAGCTCTCGAACAGTGCCTGCATTTCTTGCGCATCACCGAGCTCAGCAATCGTGACCGAGGGCGGTAAGTTTTTCATGCTGGGTAGTGCACGCGCTTCTTCATTCAATTCACCCAGCGAGCGGCTGCCCAGTTCCACCTCCAAGGTGACATTGCGGCTGCGGTTCAGTCTGTCGATTTGTGCTGGGCCGCTGTTCATGCTAACGCTGGCAACCGTACCCAACATCACGGGACCCTGTCGTCCCGGTACCGATAGACGCTCGATCGCTGCCAGATCAGCGCGTACATCATTGGGTAACTTGACCCGAATCGGCACCTGGCGTTCTGAAAGATTCAACTTCGGCAGGTTGACGTCATAGTCACCTGTTGTAGCAACACGAACCGTCTCGGCAATGCTCGCAGTGGTCACACCGAGGTCGGCGGCGCGCGCAGCATCGGGTCGAACGATGATCTCGGGTCGGACCAACGATGCGCTTGAGTTGACATTACCGATACCATTCAGCGTTCGTAACTCGCGCTCTACACTACGTGCCGCCGTCGCGAGCGCCACCGGATCATCACTTTTCAAGACCAGCTGCATCTTGACGCCAGTATCCGGCGGGCCGACGGTAAAGCGAGCACCTGCAATTTCATCCAGCTTGGCGCGCAGCTGATCCTCAAGATCTTGAAGTGACTCAGCGCGCTTATCACGGTGAATTATGTTCAGCGTCAGCACAGCGCGTCGCGCTTCGGCCGCAGCGCCAGGAACGAATGCGTCACCACTGGAACCACCACCGATAGAGCTGAAGATACGCTCGACACCGTTGACTTTCATCGCGGCAAGTCTTGCCTGTTCGGCCACTGAAGTGGTCTCTGCCAAGGTACTACCCGGCGGCAGCTCGACCGTGATCTGCGTTTGTCCGCGATCAGATGGCGGTATAAAGCCAGTCGGCAGCAAGGGCACCAACGACAATGAAGCCACAAAAAACAACGCCGAGGCAATCGCCGTCACCCAACGATAACGTAGGCACCATCGCATGATGTGCAGGTAGCTTCGCATCAGCCAGCCATCTTTCCGCTCCACATGCTTGGCCGGCTTGAGCAAGTAGGCTGACATCATTGGCGTCAATAAGCGCGCCACCACCAATGATGACAAAACGGCCACGGCGGCAGTCCAACCAAACTGTTTGAAGAACAAGCCCGGCACACCACCCATGAATGCGGTTGGAAGAAAGACCGCGACCAAGGTAAACGTGGTTGCAATCACCGCCATGCCGATTTCATCCGCAGCTTCGAGTGCGGCTTGCATGGGTGTCTTACCCATTTGCAGGTGTCGCGCGATGTTCTCGATCTCGACAATCGCGTCATCCACCAGCACACCAACCACCAGCGCTAATGAAAGCAAGGTCACGGTATTGATCGTGTAGCCGAACCATGACATTGCCAGAAAAGTCGGGATCACCGACAGCGGCAAAGCTGATGCTGCCACCAAAGTCGCACGCCAATCACGCAAAAACCAGAGTACCACCAGCACCGCCAAAAGCGCGCCTTCGTACAGCAGAATCATCGAGCCTTGGTAGTTCTCTTCAACCGTTTGGGCATTATCGATGACCTCCGCAATATGCAGATTAGGATTATCTGCCCGCAGCGTATTCACCACCTCGCGGATACCTTGCGCCACCATTAATTCACCGTAGCCCTTGGTGCGCGAAACTTCGAAGCCAACCACCAATTTGCCATCTTGGGTAGCGATGGCGCGTGGCTCGGCGACGGTGTCGTGAATACTAGCGATTTGATCTAACCGCACCCGCCTGCCATCGTCGAGCGAGATTTCAATCAGCGCTAATTCGTCTGCTGTCTTGACGGTGGCAATGGTACGAACTGACTGCTCTGCGCCGGATACGTCGCCGCGTCCACCAGGAGCTTCTTGCTGCACCTGACGCAGTCTGCGGGAAACATCGATGGCAGTGACGCGCAGCGCGTTCATCCGCGCTGTATCCAACTCGATACGAACCTCACGCGAGACGCCACCAATACGCTTGATGGCACCGACGCCTTTGACGGCAAGCAGACGTTTTATAACGTTGTTATCAATGAACCACGAGAGCTCTTGCAAGTCAGGCGCGTTACCGGAGGCATTGGGAATGGCGGTCACGCTGAAGGTCAGAATCGGTCGGCCAGCAGTCGAGACCTTGGTCACGGATGGATCACGCATGTCAGCCGGCAGATCAGCGCGCACTCGCGCTACCGCGTCGCGTACATCGTTTACCGCATCCGAGAGATTTTTTTCAAGGACAAACTCGACCGTGACAGTCACTTGTCCATCGAGTACTTTGGTGTAAATGTTTTTAATACCCTGCAGACTGGCGACCGAGCCTTCGATCTTGCGCGCCACCTCGGTCTCGAGTTGGGCCGGCGCAGCACCCGGCAACGAAGCCACTACGTTAACGATGGGCAGTTCGATATCGGGAAGATCCTGAATCGCATTCGAGCGAAATGCGAGCAGACCTGCTAGCGTCAGCAGCGCGAATAATAAAATCGCCGGTACTGGATGGCGAATCGAGAGCGCAGAAAAATTCACTGAGCGACCTTTGTCTCGCGCTTGTTGTCACGCTCTACCGAATTACTACGGGTAACACGCACCAGATCACCATCGTTCAAGAAACCAGCACCGGCTACCACAATCTCGTCTTGCAGAGAAACACCGTCGGTAATTTCGATCTGGTCCTGCAGGTACCGCCCAGTCTTCACCCTCAGCTGCGCCACGCGCCCGTCGGGCTTGATCTGAAATACATAGCTAAAGCCATCTCGTACAACCACTGACTGCTGCGGTAGCGTGACACCGTTGCCACTGCCAAGCATGAACTCGCCGCGCGCAAACATACCGGGTTTGGCGGCTGCTTCACCCAAAGCACCGGGAAGTAGATCAACATAGACTAGCGCTGATCGATTTTGCGGGTTGACGGTGGGGCCAATCATGCGTACCTTTCCGTTCAAGCGTGTGCCATTTGCTACTACTACCGTGACGCCAGAGCCAATACGTATGCGTGAGAGCTCGCTTGCCATCACCTCAGCTCGCCACTCCAGCCTGCTCTTGCGAATCATTCGAAATAACTCGGTACCGCTTGCGACAACTGCGCCCACGGTCGCACTGCGTGCGGAGATCACACCGCTGTCCGGCGCGCGTAATTGTGTGAACTTCAGCCGCATTTTTTGTGCACTGACCGCTGCCTCGGCCGCTGCGACGCGCGCACGGGCGATTTGCTCTCCGGTCAGAAATTGATTGATCTGCTGGGTGCTAATGGCACCAGTATTCATCAAGGCTCGTGCTCGCTCGGCATTCGCGCTTGCCTCGGCGAGTGTCGCCTGGGCCTCCAGCAAAGTGGCGTTGGCCTGGGCAAGATCCGCTTGCACGGTCTCGTCGGAGAAGCGCGCGATGGTTTGTCCGACACGTACAACATCACCAACATTCACTAACACCTCGGTCAAGCGCAGCCCACTCGCCTCGCTACCGATACTTGCCTCCTGCCAGGCGGCGATATCGCCGTTGGCAGCCAGCGTCTGAGAGAGACGGGTGAGTTGGGGGCGCGCCGTACTGACGGTCAATGCCGCCTTCGCAGTTGATGACGACTTGTTGCTTGCCGCTTTGTCATTCGCCTTGCTGCTGGGGATGATTAAAAGCCACACGGCGAGCATCAGTAGCATGGACAAGCTTGCGATTGCCGGTCGCGGAATTTGACGCGAGAACCGTCGGATCAAGTGCAAGGGAATCATGGTTTCGGCTCTGAGAGGTTTTTATCTGATGATGTTGGCGATTGCCAGCCGCCGCCAGCGGCACGGTACAAAGCGATCCACGCTGCAATACGTTCACGCTGCAGGCTGACCAATGCGGTCTCCGCGCCGAGTTTGCGGCGACGCGCTTCCTCCAGATCGATCAGACTGTCAAAACCTTTTTCGTAGCGCCGCTGGGCAGCATCGAGCGACGTCTTGAAACCGTCGATAGCGATCAGTGCATCATCGCTTCTCGCCGCGATGCTATCGAGATTAACCAAACTCTCTTCAACCTCACGTACTGCGCGGCGCACGGTGGCGCGGTACACATTGGCAGCCTCTTCATAACGCGCCACCGCCGCAGCCACATTGGCGCGTCGCCGATTACCATCAAAGATAGGCAAACTCAGGGCAACCGGACCCACTGTCCAACTGTTCAAATTGAATGCGCCATCGCTGGTCTCAAATCGATTACGACCAATGGTTCCGGATAGTGATAGTCGCGGATAACGTCGCGCTTCTACACTACCGACATCGTTGCTGGCGGCGGCGACCTCCTGCGCAGCTGCGTAAATGTCAGGACGTTGCGCCAGCGTTGCCGCAGGAAGCTGAGACAGGGGCACCGGCGTCGGGAGCGGCAGGGTGGCGGGCACGCTGTCGAGCTTGGCGCGCAGATCGCGTTCATCAAGACCGGTCAACATCACCAGTGCTTTTACATCTACATCGCACTGCGCGCGCAGCGCGGTGACTCGGCTGCGTCCCTCTGCCTCACTGGCCCGGGCCAGTGCTGAGTTTGCCGGAGGCTGAAATCCAGCTTTAACCGCCAGCTCAGTCAAGCGGGTAATCTGTGTACGTGAGGCTGCATCAGCTTCTACAAACGTCAGCAAACGCCTACAGCCGCGCAAGGCATAGTACTGATTGGCCGTCTCTGCTGCCACCGAGACGCGTGCTTCGTGCCAGTTGGCTTCGGCACCTTGCGCGCGGCGCTGCGCCGCGTCGCGCGCCAATCGATTTGCGCCGAACAGGTCAATCTCCCAACTGGCCTGCAAGGACCCCTGGTAAACATTACCACCGGGGAAAGGCGGAAACGCGCTGCGGCGCTGCGCGCTGACGCCAGCATCCAGGGTCGGCTGCAGCGCGCCATCTGCCGCGAGTCGCTCTGCATTTGCTTGTTCGATCCTTGAGCGGGCGGCACTGACACTGCTACTCACGTTTTGCGCCGCACCGATCAGATCGATCAGCAGCAGGTCTTGCTGCTGCCGCCACCAGTCTGCCAGCACAGACACTTGCCCATCATGTGCCAAAGCGCCCTCACCGGGCATGGGTGCAATCCACTGCGCGGGAGGCGCCAGATCAGGCTTGGCCGTTGGTAGTAGAGCGCTGATATTGACGCAACCACTCAGTTGCACGCACAACAGCAAGAGTGATAGGGACGCGCACCAAGAGCAAATATGGATGGGTAGTAATGGCATTTTTTAAAAAAACGAAAACCGTGCGCATTATGCCGGATTGCTGAACTGTTCCGGATGCGCCAGCTCGTCGCGCGATAAAGGCAGGGCCTGCACCAAAACGCCCGTGTCAAGCAACACGTTAAATGCGATTCCCGCCATGGCGATAGCCATCTCGGATCTATTGCCAGTCTGCTCTTTCATGATAATGGCAAGATCTGCATTGCTATCCAGACGGTGGGTGCGCCGGGCGCGGCTACCTTAGAGAATTGAAATTGCCCCGCTCTCCGCTCAAGGAATACCTGAGCCGCATTCGCAGTGAGTGGAGCGATTGATGATGATGTCATCTTGCCAATGGAAACCAGCCTAGCATGGCTTTATTTCCGAATCAGCAGATAACCGTACGGTGGAAAGTCGCAGACACAAAAAAAGCCCGCTGCAAGAGCGGGCTAATCCTATGCCTTCGGGGGAGAAGACCAGGGGAGACAATCAATACAGTTGCGGTACGAGATGCGCGGTCGTTCTCAGCGATGACCGAAAATCTTTCTGATACTCGGTTGGTGGCACCCAGCCATGCTGGCGCCAGATGTCCTGCACACTGCCTGAGGTCGCGCGCCGGGACTTGATGGTTTGTCTGGGTACTTCGGGATACACAAAGTTCCCTGACTGCGTCATTGCCTGATTCATGTGTTCTCTCCTTTATTGCCTTGTCCAATCAATGCCGGTGCGATTATTCAGATAAAGCCGCCCGGCCTTGCTCTTAAACAAGCAATAAACAGGCCAAATAAACGTCAAAAATCCGGCACTTGATTTAAAAAAAGCAATATAAATTCCTCAACTTATTGAAAAATAAGGGATTTATTAATTTTTTATGAGAAAACATATCGCCTGTAAGTGGGTATAAGAAGCCCCGATGGCTGTAGAAAGCGTTCAATCTGTCGATATTTAAAACAACTGGCAAGGAAAGGGGAAGCAAGGCACCATTAATAAAGGAGCAACATCATGAGTATCGAACTCGGCCGGGAAATTGATTCGATAGGCTCGCGGCACTCCGGAAACGGCAACTCGGGCAGTAGCCGCCGTAGTCAGCATCAAGAGAAGCTCAAGGCACTGATCGCAGCGCTTAAGTCGGGAAACCTACCGGACGCACGCGCCTGCTATCAAGAACTAGTGGATTTCAATCCGGCGCTCGCTGACAGCTATTTCCAGCGAGTCGGCCACTCACTTGCCAGTGGCAATCTCTCCGGTGCACAGCGGGTGATACAAGAAATCTACGGACAGAACCAGATAATTTTTCCAAGGCCGGTATCCAGTATGCCCGCGACAGCACCCAGGCACTCAACGCGGGATGATTTTGGTGTGCTGGTGGATTTGTCTGCCTGATTGCTCAGCGACTTTGGCGAACTGACGCCTCGCAGGCTTCACGCATGGCGCGTGTTGCTACCTCTTCCAGCCAGCCGAGATCGACATCGGCATGGGCTTCACACAGGAACCACGGCTCGCGCGAATCCGGTTCCAGCATCACACCGTAATCAATCAGCTTCCACGCAAAATCGCGATAGAGCTCGCTGTTAGTCACGCGCCAGTCGCGATAATTTTGCGGGACATCGGGCGTGAAATGAATGCCCAACATCGCTGGTGGTCCAGCGAACGCATGCTCGACGCCTGCAGCCGTAAACACTCTGCCCAGCAGAGCGCGAATTTCGTCACCGACACGATTGATGGTCGACAGCGCATCGGTTCGATCAAGAATATTCAGTGTCGCATGTGCAGCCGAGAGCGCAACCAAATTGGCGGTATAGGTACCGCCATGAACGACACCCCCTTTATACGAGCCAACCACATCCATGACCTCGGCACGCCCGCCGAAAGCCGCGACCGGATAGCCATTCCCCATCGCTTTGGCATAGGTCGTTAGATCAGCATGAATGCCATACAAAGCCTGTGCCCCCCCTTTGGCGACACGGAATCCCGTCTTGACTTCATCGATGATGAGCATGGTGCCGTACTGCGTGCACAAATCACGCAGGCGCTGCAACCATTCTGGCGTGGCAGAGATACTGCCTGCATTGCCGATGATGGGCTCGAGCACGACACAGGCGAGTTGCTCTCCCTGCTGTGTGAACAAATGCTCAAGCATCTGATGATCATTGAGCACGATGAGATCAACCAGATGGCGCGCCCGCTGCGGAATCCCGCCACCAAATGGAATCACCGATGGTGCTACCTTGCCCTGCGGGTCCCAATGCTCGATATCGGACTTCCACATCATCTCGTCATACAAACCGTGGAAACCACCTTCCACAATCACGACCCGATCGCGCCGGGTGTAGCCACGCGCAGTTCGCACAGCACCCATCACTGCCTCAGTACCTGAATTAGCAAAGCGCATCTTCTCGATGTTGGGACACATGGCCTTGATCTGCTTGACCACTTCGGTGTCGAGTTCGGTGGCGAATCCGGAGAGTGTGCCACCTTGTGTGATCTGCTTGATCACGGCCGCATCAATGCGCTCATCGCGGTAGCCGAGAATGATGGGGCCATAACCCAAGCGAAAATCTACCCAGGTTCTGCCGTCACAATCAGTAATGCGACAGCCTTTGGCGTTATCCACAAAAACGGTGCGCTCATCACCCCAGTAACGATAGTTCTCGGCGACGCCCTGTGGCATGTGTCGATGTGCCTCAGCCATCAACTGCTTCTGCCGTACTCCCGGTTTGCTGAAATCTTGCATGATAGGTATTCGATCAGTTGGCCGATGGTGGTTGCCCATACGGCGGTCGCAACAGCAGACCGGCACGTTCTTCTAGCAGCTTCACCACATGCAGCTCGGCTGCGGACTCGCCGTATTTTTCCATTGCCTCGCGAAACAGTGACTCGACAAATTTACCCATCGTGAGCTCATAGCCCTGACTGCGCGCGATCTCATTGACCAGACCCAGATCCTTGCAGCACAGCGCCAGTGAAAAACTCGGATCATAGTGTCCTGCAAAAATCGATGGCACATCATGCTCGGCGACCCAGCTGTTGCCGGCGCTGGATTTGATCGCCTCCCAAACTGTCTCAAGCGGCACACCCGCCTTCGCGCCCAGCATGAGCCCCTCGCCTATGGCAGCGGCACTAACAAACCAAAGCAAATTGGTTAGCAGCTTGATCGTCGCACCATTGCCATGTGCACCCACATGAAAGACTTTATTACCCAACACATCAAAGATGGGCTTGTGTTTTGCGAAGCACTGCGCGTCACCACCAACAAAAATCGACAATCTACCCTCGGCCGCTGCATCAATCGCATTCGTGATGGGCGCTTCAAGATAATCAATTCCGCACTGCTGTGATTTGTCGTTTAATTCTCGCGCCAAATCGGCCGCACTGGTGGTGGTGTCGATGATCGTTGCGCCGCGCGGAAGCGAAGCGAGCAACCCCTGCTCACCAAACATAACCTCACGCACCTGAGGCGGGCCGGGTAATGAGGTGATCACCACATCGCATTGTGCAGCACCTTCGGCCAAACTCGCGACGCCACGTGCACCCATGCTGACGAGGCTGGCTGTCTTGTCAGGCGATTGATCAAATACGCAGAGGGGGTAGCCGGCTCGAACAAGATTGACCGCCATGGGATTACCCATATTCCCCACACCCACAAAGAAAAGGCGCGGCTTATCCGCGCCTGTGTTACTCGAGGCCGTCATTGCGCACTCACACCTTTCTGAAAGCGATGAAGTGACTGCATTTCTCAGCCTCAGCGTCATGCTCGAAGCCGTACTCAGCCAGCAGTGCCAGCGCTTCTGGCCAGCTATAGGTTCTGTAATCGATGGTCTGTGACATCACCACCTCGGCGTCATCAGCGAGGTAATAGTGCTTGATGAAGCCATGTTCGGCGGGCTCAATCTTTTGGGAATACAGCATGCCGTTCGAAACAGGTTTTTCATAATCATGATGCGGCCCCTGTATACCCAACAGCAGCCGGCCACCCGTATTCACATGACTGGCTACGCGCGCGAGACCCTGATGGTTGCTCTCTTCCTGATACAGATGGCTGACCATGAAAGGTTCCTTGTCGCCATCCACCACGAAGTACCAGACACCACCATAAGAAAAAGCGAGGTCGTAGCGTTTCTTCAGATCGAAATCAGTGACATTCTCGAGCGAGAGTGAAATATTCGGAAACTGTTGCAGCCGGTCGGAGGCAATCGACAACATGGCCTCGGTCAGATCGACGCCCATGATTTCTGCATCCGGCTGTCTTTGCCCCAACTCTTCAAGTATGAGTCCGGTACCGCAGCCTATTTCCAGCACGCTGCCAAAGCTATTATCTCTGGTGATGTTTTCTACAATTTTCTGATAATCGTAATAGCCCGACGTCATGATCAGGTCGTAATACGCGGACATATTAGTGTAATCGCCCATTGCTTCTACAACTCCCCCTTGAATACATCTTTTGTGCGCTGGCAGTGCCTGTCAGCCGCCTGTTTTTGTTATGCCTGGTCCGCATATATTGATGTGCGGTTGGTGAGTTTCAGGGGATTTTGAAAAATGGTCAACGTAATTACATTTGCCGAAATTGCCAATATAACAATTCCACTCAGTTTGTCGAAAAAAAAATATTTAATTAACAACTAACTGTCAGCCAACTGACAAATACGACTTGCAGCAAAATAAAACGCCTGCTGCGATGAAATGTGGTTGTTGAATAAGCCATGATCATTTCCCGGAAAAATGGAAGACGATGGCCAGGTAACCGGCCAAATAGACCGGTTCCGAAAATTAACACCTTGCTGATCAAGCCTATCGCACTTTTGAAAAAGTCGGTTTAAAAAACCATCTGCTGGAGCAAATGTCAGTTAGGAATTGCTTTATACGCAGCTTTAGCTCAATTTTTCTTCTGGCCGTTGTCCGCAGGCTTTCTCCATACGACATCACGCAAAATGCCCACACCGCTCGATGCAGTTGACCACAATGCTCCTACCGCATTCCAGGCCATAGACACGGGCTGAGGAGTCACTGCTCTTGCTGATGATGTTTGGTTTTTTCCAGCAGTCGGTACCGCATCGTCTTTTACTGGCGACACACCACCGAGTAAGCGGGCAATGTCATGATGCCCAAGCGTATTGACAAGAATCAATGCGGTCTCACCACGTGAATTGACAGCCTCAGCCTGCGCTTTGCCTGAGGCGTGTTCAATGAGCAATTTGACGACCTCAGTGAATCCGCCAAGAGCCGCGAGCATTAACGCATTCCAGCCATCCTTGTTGACCATCTTTGCCTGCTCTGCCCCCGAGTCATGATCCATGAGCAATTTGACGACCTCAGTGGATCCGCTTTG
>Ga0209358_10002232_pt1 | contig 14900 bp, 10 predicted proteins | sample LauGreFa1BDMLBSN_2_FD_187574 | JGI IMG/M metagenome (GOLD analysis project Ga0209358, IMG submission 187574) | Freshwater lake microbial communities from Lake Michigan, USA - Fa13.BD.MLB.SN (SPAdes) (version 2) | ecosystem: Environmental > Aquatic > Freshwater > Lake | place: Lake Michigan, USA... | reverse complement strand
ATTTGATTCACCTCTTCCAAGAAAGGGAACGGTCTTGAAAGGTCGCTCAAACAAACTAATGCGGCAACGCGGGTGAGTCATAATGCTGCCGTTAAATAAATCGCTATTCACGTCAACATTGCAACCACCGACACCAACTTGATGACTGCCTGTATAGTTTATACCGGGTTGAGTGGTAGCGAAGTCGATAGGTCGTTTCATGTTACACTCTGCAGAAAAGAAATTATGTAACATATAGTTGCTTGAGTTAAGGTTTTGTATATTTCTCTGGTCCATACCACAATTATCATTACCTATTCTGCATAAGTTGTCGAAAACATAATCCTTTACGATAGCCATATTGTGTATTTATATGTATATATATATATATTTTTGAAAATATAATTTACTAAATATTATAATATAACCAATTTTAAATTAAATTTTTTTATTTAATTATACGTTCCTCCTAATCTTGGCTGATTTCTTCCTAGAGCAAATTCGTTGCCTTCTTTCGCCGATATCATATCTCCAAAACAAAAGTTAGCAAATCCTTCTTGGTCGTTGGGAATAGTTGTATTTGGATTTGTGTAAAAATTTCTCATACTGTAATCAAAACTATAATTATCTCCTAAATCACTAAATAATTTACGCCGAATATATTCTTTTTGTTTTGCCGTCTCATCCGAAAATGTAGTATCGACTACATAGTCTTTCGTACTTTTATTTATTTTTTTTTCTACCTCGGCATTGTAAGCTGGTGCTGCTTCATTTCTAGTAGGATTGTAACTTATTTCGGGCAAAAGAACGTTCATCAATGGGTTATTATCTTTTGGATTAGTATATTCGTCTTTTACTTCATTGTATAGTATGGCGTTAGTGAAACTTTCTTTTACTTTTTCAGGCATATCTTTTGCTTTTTCATCTATTTTTATTTTATTGGATTGTACATGATATAGAATAGCAATTACACCTAAAGTTACTATACATACAAATATAATTCCAATATTCAATGTAATTAAATATCCTAAAATTGAAGCTATAATAACAAATCGACTAATAGCGTTTAACTTTTCCATATTACTCATATTTTGATTTGGCCATATATCCATTATATGTTTTTTTTCAAATAAAATGGTAGGTTCATTTAACCAAAATGGTGTTACTGGTATTTTATCCATTATATATATATTCTTAATTATTTTTTCTTATTTTTTATTCTTTAATCATTATTAGTAATATTAGTAATATTATGTAATTTTATATATAAAATAATAATAGTCAACTATTATATATTTTTCGTTAGTAAATATATGTTTACAGGATGAATTAATAAAATTAGACAGAACGCCAATACCAATAGCGCATTCTATTTAACACACGTATTACAATAATTTTATTTATTTTTTATTTTTCTTCTTCTTCTTCTTTTGTGTTTCAGTTACCGGTTCATAACCCGTATCAGTAGTATCAGGTTTAGTTTCAGTTGTAGTTATAATAATATTATTGCCTGGATCAGATACACTTGATGGTTTAGCTGTTCTTGGAGTTTGCTGAATTTGTTCACCAGATGATGCTGTATATACAGCAGTAGTAGGGCGAACACCATTATTTGAAGGTACTGATGCTTTCTGCTGTTGTAGTTGTTGCTGTTGTTGCTGTTGTTTTTGTTGAAGTTTCGACTGCATACGCTCCTTTATCTTTGCATTTTTCATATTTTGTTGTAAATGACTTTGTAGAGCCCCCATATTTATTTTGCCGCCTTTTCCTCCTAAACCCGCTAATCCCCCCAAACCCGACATTCCCATTTTGCCTAACATACTTGAAAGGTCACCCATACCAGGCATATTTTTCATACTACTAAGAAGGTCGCTTGCTTCTTTCATAAGCTCGCTCTCTTTTATATCTCCTTTTTTAAACTTATCATCTAATTTTGAACCAACGCTTTTTACCATATTCATTAGTTTTCCTGGATTTTTAAACAGTTTTTGAAAAACATTGCTCATGTTTATATTTTCAGCATTTTCCATGTCAATACCCAAGTCGAAGTCCTTTGCTGTTTCCTCCGCTATTTCTTTCGCAAGTGCTCCTATTTTACCATTAAGAAGTTTTGAAATGTGTTCATGAATAGTTTCAGGATTAGGCATTTCATGTTGTTTTTTACCATCTGAAGATGACGACTCAGAACCCGATTTTGTAGCATCTCCTTCTTCGCCTGTACCGGGACTAAATCCTGGAAAACCAGGAAATTTTGACATGTCAATCCCCATACTTTCAGGTGAAAAGTTTTTAAACTGCTCTGCAAACTTCTCAAATTCTTTTATATCAATTCCATCCCCGAATTTCTCATTTTCTCCCGAAGCTCCTGCTTCTCCACTCTTATCACCACCTGCGCTGTCACCTCCTGCTCCCATAAAAAGATTCTGCATGTTCTTGATTGTTTCATCCAACTTGTTTTTCAACTCATCTTCATTAATAGCTTCAAAAAGTTTAGCAGTATCTCCAAATGAATCTCTATCAGAAATATTTGTAATAATCGAAAAAAGAATCAACTGTAAATATTTCCAAATTGTATCACGAGTATTATTTGAAATATCTGGCGTGTTCCATACTTCTCTAAAATCAATATCGGGTAAAAAGTTTACATTTAATAATGGAGTACTTGTGCTATCCCCATCTTTTTTAAAAATATCAGAGTTTTTATACAAAATATCAAAAAAACGCTCTGGATATACGGTTTTAGAATAATCATATAAAATCTTTACTCTGCCTTCGTCCAAGATTTCTTCGGCTACAACATTTCCATCCGTATTTACAGAAACTACGACAAAATTATCTTTAAGTTTATCACTGTACTCGGGAAAAGTAGTTGTAAAATCATTTATAAAGTCCGTCATTACCTTTTTAAATTCATCTGGAACTACCTCCAAAACTACTTCGGTTTTTTTTTGCGAAGATGAATTAGTTTTTTTACTCATTTATATTTTTAATTTATCATTTACTATTTAAATCAAACTAAGCACAAATATATTTATATAAATCAATAGTTAATAACTTTTATTAAACAATAATTTTATTAAATTTTATTAAATTTTAATATATTTAATAAAATTAATCATTCACTTATACTCTACTATGATATGTACCAAAGTATGTACCAAAGTATAAATTACTGCATATAAAGTTTAGATAGAAGACATAAATTTTTAATATATCTAAACGATTTTTCTTGATTTTCTTTGCTCATATTTCTTACTGGTTCTCTAAGTTTATCTATGTTACTAATAATATTATCTGATCCATTTATGTATATAAAATCTTTTTTATAATCTTTATCTATAAAAAAATCAATATTATCATTATTAATTTCCGTTTCATATTGCGAACACACGTATGTGAACCATATTTTTATAATAAGTGCAGGATTTACCTTTTTAATCAAAATAAGTGCATTTTTTGCCTTTTTTATCGAACTATCTTCAGTAATCACACGCTCTATATCTTCAATAAATTCAAAAAATTGTGTATTATATGCATTTAATATTAATGATTTATCTGAATTGTCTAATGCATGAGATGACATATATATAAATGTTTATATTATGATGTATATGATTATATAATATTATTCTATTGTTTTAAATATTTTTAATTATTAATATTTAAAATATAACAATAACAATGGTTATAAATATTATATTATTGACTAAATCTTACATTTTTTTGTTGTTGTCTTTGCTGTTCTTGTTGCTGAACAACTTGAGGTCCCATCGCTTGTATCTGTTGCTGAAACATTTGTTGTTGTGAAAATTGAGACTGAAATTGTTGTTTTTGTTGTTGTTGTTGAACAAATTGTTGTTGTGATGGGTGTTCAATTGCTTTTGCTTGTTTTTCAGAATTATACTGTATTTCGGTATTTCTCTGTTGTTGTAAATTTTCCAAAGAAACCGAACCTATCTTATCGGGGGTATAGTCTTCTTTTGGAGCTTCTATGCGCATGTTACTATCAATGGTTGCATAGTTATATAACTGTCGCATTCCTCCATTACCTTTTGCAGATAAATCGTCACTTGTTTGGTCCCAATAACTAAATGAATCTGATGCTACACCATAACCTCCAATACAGTCATTATTTAATGAGAAGGGAGACGGCTCTCCATTATTATTTGTTGCGGCCATATTTATTGCTGTTTCTCGTGGCTGCAAATGTCCTAAAATCTGGTCTCCATATAATACCTGGTGACCTTGTTTCATTAGTAGTAAAGCAGGTACACGATTTACTTGCGGAGGCATAATAATTTTTTCTCCATTTTGAAGAATAATATACCATGAACCCGTGGTACCTTTAACTCTTTTATCGATACACAAAAAATGTAGTTCTTCTTTAATATTGCTTTTTGCTAATGTCTGAAGAATTTTTTTAGACTTTTCACAAAAGTTGCTATAATATAAAATACTACTCATAATATAATTTACCACGAGTATTTATCGTTTATTTTAACTTATTATTTAAGTTATTTATGTTATTTATGTTATTTGTGTTATTTGTGTTATTTGTATTATTTGTATTATTTGTGTTATTTACATCATTTTTATTAATTTTAATCAAAGAACAATAACTAGTTTTCCTTAATTATATTAATGAAAAATTGATTTAATAAATTGTATAATAATAATATAATAAGAACACCAAATTTACAGAATAATGAACCCTCGTATTTCAAATACTAGAACAGAAAACGGTTTTCTAAAATTTTCACTACTCGATTGCAATATGAGTATCGCAAATGCATTGCGAAGAGTAATAATATCAGATATTCCTACATTTGTATTTAGAACTTATCCCTATAGTGAAAATAAGGCCGAAATTATACACAATACTACCAGATTTCACAATGAAATTATTAAGCAGCGTCTAAGTTGCATCCCCATTCATATTAATGATATGGATTTTCCATATAAAGATTACGTCATTGAAGTCGACGTTAAAAATGATACCGATAGTATTTTATATGTTACTACAAAAGATTTCAAAATAAAAAATATTAAAACGGAAATTTACTCTGATGAGTCTGCTGTTAGGGCAATATTTCCTCCTTCAAATACAACAGGAGACTATATTGAATTTGCTCGACTTCAGCCTAAACTATCTGAAACAATTGATGGAGAACGTCTTACTCTTCGCTGTGGGCTAGATATTGGAATGGCGTCACAAGATGGTGCATTTAATGTTATTAGCACATGTGCGTATGAGTGTACACCAGATGTAGCAAAAGCGAATGAAGTATGGAAGGATAAAGAAGCTGTTATGAAAAAGAGCGAGATGAGTGAAGCCGAAATAGAGTTTGAAAAAAAAAACTGGTTCCTATTAGAAGCAATGCGTTACTATGAGCCAAACAGTTATGACTTTACGATCGAAAGTGTCGGTGTTTTTGAGAATATAGAAATCGTTATAAAAGCATGCGAAATTATGATTTCAAAATGTGAAAAACTATTAGAAAATTTACAGCACGGAAAGATTAGTATTGTGCCGTCAGAAACAACGCTGAAAAATGGTTTTGATATTACGCTTATAAATGAAGACTACACCTTGGGGAAAGTCATTGAGTTTTACTTATACCAGCAAAATTTTATAGCTGATAAAACGTTGTCATTTTGTGGTTTTAGAAAACCGCATCCTCATGCTACGGACAGTATTATTCGTGTTGCTTTCCATAATGAAATAGACCCTGTTGGAGTGTCTGGATATATACAAGCAGCTAGCGATAGTGCTATTACAGCATTTAAAAAACTTGTAGAAAATATGGGAGGTGACTTGAAAAAGTCAGAAAGAGTACGGCTTTCTGAAGTCAGTAATGGAACGCCTATGTCTATGCCTATGTCTATGTCAAAAGCTAGTAGTAAAAGAGCATCGAGCCCAAAAAAGGCATCGGTATCAGCGGTAGAAGATGTAGAGCAATCAGAACCGGCTGTATCAGAATTTTCATCGAAGCCAAAAAAATCAAAAGCACCTAGTATTAAAGTAGACTTATCTAAGGTTACGCTTCCATCTGAAGCAAGTTCAAGTAAAAAACAATCCAAGAACAAAGAACCCGAAGAAGAAGAATAATAAGAAGAAGAATAATAAGAAGAAGAATAATAAGAAGAAGAATAATAAGAAGAAGAATAATAAGAAGAAGAATAATAAGAAGAAGAATAATAAGAATAATAAAATATGAAACTATTCGTATAATATTAAAAAATCATGTATATTATAATATTATAAAGTAGATCTAAAATGATACTAAATATCGATGATGTATATAAAGCATTGCTGTACAATAATATTAATATAGAAGGAGTTTTTCATGTAGGCGCACATGAATGTGAAGAGTTATTATTTTACAATAGTTTCGGTGTAAAAAATGAAGACATTGTTTGGATTGATGCTATGGAATCTAAAGTAAATGATGCGACCAATAGAGGTATACCCAATGTATATAATGCTTTAATAACCGATAAAGACGACGAAGATATATATTTTAATGTATCTAATAATATTCAGTCATCTAGTATATTAGAATTTGGAACACATTCACAAGAACATCCGTGGATAGTATATACCGACAAAGTACTTAAAAAAAGTATTACAGTCGACACTTTTTTTGATAAAAATGATTTAGATGCATCAAAATATAATTTTTGGAATTTTGATATACAGGGTGCAGAGTTAATTGCACTTAAAGGAGCAAGTAAGTCTTTACAATACGTGAAAGCTTTATACCTGGAAGTAAATGAAAAAGAGTTATATAAAAATTGTGCTCTTATCGAGGAGATTGACGAATTTTTATCCAAACATAATTTCAAAAGAGTATTAACTAAATTTACGCAGCATGGGTGGGGAGATGCACTATATTTAAAATCATGAAAATCACGACTAACTTAAATACTATCACCAAATATCTTATTTAGTCTAGGAAAAAACCCCAATTCCGTTAATATTTTTTGTTTTTCTTTTCTTATTATGTCAATACGCTGAGACCACCAGTCTTCGTCGATAGCTTTTTTAATTATAAAAATACACTCATCAAAATTATCAAGTGGTAACCTTACGAATGCTTGCGAGTCAATATGTTCTTCTAGATTTGGACAACCCCAATAAAAACAAAGACACTCGAATAAAATAGGCTCCCATATCTTTTCAGTTGCATAATTTTTTTCACTATTATTTTCACACGAGAAACAGTATTTATATTTTACTAATTCTATTTTATTATCAGTTTCACCTACATACGACTTTAAATTGTGATAATTTTTACGACCATAAACATGAATATTATCAATACACAATGAGTCAATATATTTCAAAAAATCAACCCTTTTATTGTGTCCCTCATCATGTAGTTTGTCACTTAATATACACATTATCTTATTAATTTTTTCATCCCCCGGAATTACTTGAGGGGGCGATACTTGCCATTGTACGTTGTTAAGACTTTCCTCATGACGAAAAACTTTCATAAACTTGTTTGAATCAGGAATAGACCATACACCCCATGTTTTTACTCCCCAGTTTTTAGTAGTATCATAAACCCACGGTTCCATTTGAAAAATAATCGTTTTTTTCGGGTCATAATCCACCAATGAGTCGAATGTGGGCATATTTATAATTACATAGTAATCTATATTTTCATTTCCTGAAACAATTTCAAAATTACTATTTTTATAAAAATCACCATCCATATACATTGTTGAAAATTCCCGACACAAATCTTGCGAAGAACACCAATTGCATAACATTTTTACTCGTTTTTTATTTACGATTTTCGATTTACTCGAATTATCATTAATCTCACCAACCTGTTGCACCTCATGTTTTTTATACTCTCCTAATACCGCGTTGTCATCCTGTACCTCGAATGTGGAATCGAGATTTTCTAAAACTTTTTTAATACTTGCATGTTCTTTTTTAATATATATACCATCCGTATCTGAAAACCACCGCGACTTCGTAATATTTATAACATCACTTTTAAAAAAACCTAGAGTATTAAATGCAACACATTGTTTATCATCAATCGCCCTTAATACCATATTTTTTAGAGTATCCTTTTTACGGTAAATATCGTGACCTATTTGGTCACCAGTAGGAATGTAAATAAAGTTGTCTTTTATAACTTTCAAGTAGTATTTTTCATACTTACTGAAGTCGAATGACTCCGTATATGACTGTATATCTGTATCATAGTTGGCGTCATCTTCGCTCCATAAAGAAATACACAAGTTAGGATGTGTTTCATATTTGTCTACGGTACTAACAATTTTCATAACATAATCAATACCATGTTTTATCCCATTTTCGTGAATATAGTCAATCATTTTTTTCGCACCTGTTTTATTTATACTATATCCAAATGTTCCTCCAACATAAAGACTGGTGATAAGTGGATGTATACATATATCCGTTTTATCATTAACATTACTGTAATCATACTTATCTTTATTATTTAAACGACTTTCTTTATACATCGTATAACCATGAAATAGGATATCCTTACTTTTAAAATCCTCTTCTAGTTTTAAAATCTGCTCTTTGTACCCATCGCATAAAATAATATCATCTTCCATAATAATATAATATTCATTTTTGGTGTCTTTTAGTAACTCCATCCACAAACCATAGTGAGATAAAGCGCATCCTATAAATCCACACCTACTTCCAAAGTCATTATCTTCAAACATTTTATATAACCCCATATTACACGAAGACACCATATCTTTACCATATACAGCTTCAATAATTTCGTAGTCTGTATTAGAAAATCCTGCCTTTTCTAATTTATCTATTGTTGCTTTTTTACGATCATCTCTATGTTTTAAGTTTACTATTTTAATAATACTTGATGTGTTTACTTTTATGGGAGGGCTGTAGGACTCTCGAATACTTTTATTTGTTGCTACAGTATTTGTACGTGTATCGAGGTCGCAAGAGTCATAAGATTCATGGACAATGTGAGGTGTATGCACTGTAAGAGATGTATGAGATATATGAGATGTATGAGATGCATGAGATTCGTGAGATTCGTGAGAATTAGGTAAATTAAATTGTGAAACGTTATTTAATTCATAAGAGTTCGGTTTTGTTTTATCACTTCGTTCTGATGTTAATCTACCAATATGACGACAACATATCATATTAAAAAATGAACTTCTATATCCCGCATTATACCATTTATTAGCGTAGTCTAATTCAAAAAATTGATTTTCAGTATTATAATTACCCAAACTTAAAATTGTTTCAACGTCTATCATAGATGGACGAAAACTATAGTCGGGCCAGTAACAACAGTTTTGAAAAAAGAAACTATCAGTTTTATTATGATTATGAAGAACGATCGGTATTTCAGAAATACGCTTACGATCACTTTTAGATAAAACAACGTGCCCTTTAATACAAGAATCCTTTATTGTTTCAGAATAATTTCTATTAAATAAAACCTGGCGTATATTTTTCGATGTATGATATGTTTGAAGAACTTTTATAGAGTCTTCTACGTAGTTCCTTTTCGTATAAAATAAGAAGTCGTCTTCCATATGTATCCAGTATTTTGGCTTGAGTTCATTAAGTTTACTCCAAATAATATTCATACTTTCACGATGACCTTTTTCAGATTCAGATTTCATATAATATTTAATCCACGGAAAAGTATTCTTCATATATTCTCTATCTTTTTTAGACGAATTATCATCTACGCAAAACCAGTAATCAATTTTTTCCTTGTCCATCCAATGATTTAAAATAGAACCCAAAGTCTGTTTAAATAAGTCGAGTCTCTTACAAGTAGTAAATGACATAAAAACATTTATATTTTTAGACTTATTATTTTGTTTATCTGAGTTTGAACACCCTTTACTATTAATAATAGTTTTAACATTTTTAGGTAACTCAAATAATTTATAACGGTTTTTCTCGAATAAAATGTTCCAACATTCGTGTATTCTATTGTCTATATCGATGCTGTCATTTAATAATTTTTGTATATTTTCATTATACTCATAAAAGAAGTTGAGTGTATCTGTATCATCGCGCAATAATTGGTCTTTATAAAATGCAAGATTAATACACGTTTTAATATACTTATCAATATTCTCGATAGATCTACTAGTAATAATTTTTTTACAACACTGGTACCCTAATTCGTGTTTCCCACAAAAAAAGCCAGCAATACTACAAGAATATTCTATATGGTTAAAGTAAAAATTTTCAAATAAAAAAAGTTTATCGGATGATGGTTTAGTGCATCCCAGGAACTTTTCACCCAAAGAACAACACAATAAATACATTTCTTTTTGTAAAAAAAGTTCACAAGCTAGAGCAATACATTCAATTCGCTCATGGTCAAAAATAATCGACTTTGTTAAGTATCGAATTGAATTTTCAAAATCATTTTGTCGCATATATAGGTCCCCTAAAATAAAACATGAATAGTATCTTTCTTGAACCCATGTGTCTATTTTATCAGCTACTATTGTGTACCATTCGATGGAGTCTTTAACCATACCAGAATCTTTATAACTTTGTGCGCAATAAAAAGCATAACGATTAGATAAACCTTTATCTGGTTTTTGTAAGTCAGTATAGTAGGCCTTTTTCAAAATTTCTGCATCCTTTTTATACTTATCGGGATCTTTACTTCTACTACCTTTACGACCCGACTCGATATAGTAGTTTCCATTTAGTGTTATACCTTCAACCTTTTTAGATGTACATGTCAAAAATTCATGTAGAACACCATTGAACTTCCATTCTAGACAGTTGTTTATCAATAAAGGGCGAACATATGCTACACTATCTCCTCCAAATTTTAAATTGTACATTTCTGCATTAAATAAGTGGTTCTCTGGAAGTTTAAAATTTCCATGTATACTATCATCGGCGTCGAAAATAAATAAGTAGTCTGTTTTTTTATTTGCATGTTGTAATGCTAGAGTGCGATTATACCCAAAGTCTCGCCACTCATCTTCAAATAACTCACCATCTATATTCTTAGACTTAAAATAATCTTTTATTACTTGTTGTGTACCATCAGTAGAACCCGTATCAGAAATAACCCAATAAGACAAGGGAATATATTTTAAAATATTATCGAATGTCTCTTTAATAATATGAGCTTCATTTTTAACAATCATATTTAAACATATTGTTTTTTTTGATGTTATACCATTAGATGTTTTTGTTTGTGACATATTATCCATATTATAATATTTATATGAACAACTATTTAGGAATCATAGTATAAATATATTTATATTTATTTTTGCATTAATAAATAATATTAGTATTATAGAAATAAATATAATAATATAATATAATTACATTATAATAAATGTCATTTACTCGTTTTCATGATGACCCATGTAGAATAATGAAACAGCAACAAGAGTCTACAGACCAAGGAAAATGGAGACTCAATGTTCCTGGTAACGGAGATAAACCGTGTTTTATGATAGACCCGTCAATAAGGTTACAAAAGTGGGGTGCAAACTTAATGACAAATACAATAAATCTCGAAAGCTCTCTTTTTGGTCTTGATAGAAATTTAACGAAAGATTGCAACCCTCAAAATAATTATAAAGACGTAATAATACCAACCTCGCAAAATGAATATCCTTCTTGTTCTCCTTTTACAGACCAGTCGAGAGTTACAAATCCCGCATGGTGGTACAGAGATTTAGAACAACCAAATTGGGATTATCTTCATTTGAACCCACAAGAGAATACATGTATGTCGTTTCAAAATAATCTTAGTACTAGAATTTTAGAAAAAGATAATTATGTTACAAAAGTCCCTTGTTTTAATTATAATATGGTAGATAATACACAAAACTTATTTACAAAATAAAGATATATAAAAAATAAAAAGGTAAAAGATAAAACTATATATGTAATATTTAAGAGTTAATAGAGACTAAAAAATATATTACATATATATAATAAACATATATATAATATAATGGAAGTTGTTATCCCAATATTGGCGGCTACAGGATTAATTATGGCGGCAAATAATAAAAAGGAAAATAATATTGATGAAACAAGAGCAAAAATGTTTAAAAAAGAAGCATTTACAAATATGGGCGCCGGTAGAGTAAATCCTCAAAACTATTTACCAAATACTCAAGTACCGAGTACGAATTATCCTGTAATAGATAATTCTACAAAAGGTAGTATAAATAGATTTAATGGTGGTTCTGCAGTAACGGACAAGTATTACAATTCAACTGTTGATAAGCGGGTGTTACAGAATGATGACCAGTTTGGTAATCCATATTATAAAAATAACAGTAATGGTTTGAAAGATGATAATGTGAACTCGCTAACTGGTAATCAAATAAATATGTCGGACTTTGGACATAATAACATGGTTCCCTTTTTTGGTTCAAAAATAAGAGGGCGTACAACTGATGCCGATACGCATGAGTCTATTTTAGATAGCTATAGTGGTGCTGGTAGTCAAAAAATATGCAAAGAAGAACGCGCACCTTTATTTGCACCTCAGCCGAACATTGAATATCCTAATGGAATGCCGAATTTTACATCATTTTTTCAGTCACGTGTTAATCCAGGAACACAAATGGCGAATGTAAAGCCATGGGAAGAAGTACGTGTAGCACCTGGATTAAATCAAGGTTTTACATCTTGTGGAAGCAATGGTTATAACTCCGGTATGGAAGCTCGTGATTTATGGGTGGACAGGAATGTTGACCAACTGCGAACTACAAACAATCCCAAGCTTACATACAGTTTAGAAAATCACGAAGGACCTTCTTATGAATGGAATGTTCAACAGCCTCCTAATGCTAAAACATACGGAACTGTCGAAAAATTCTTGCCCGATAAATTCTATTTAAATACACCTGACAGATGGTTTACTACAACTGGTTTAGAGAAAGCACAAGCAGGTCGTCCTAAGGAGTTACTTAAAGATCAGAGCCGTATATGCACTACTACCGAATATTTTGGTACTGATTCAAACACTGGCGGAACATCACAGTATGCTCCTGAAAATTATGAAACCTCTAAGAAAGCGGTAATAGAAGGAAAACCTATTATAAATGCTTGTGGAGTTGGTAAATGTGAACCAACAAAGTTTGATTATGGTCGAGGTATAACGAGACTTGGTTCAACGAATCGCTCAAATACGAAATCAACACCATTTTTGGGAACAGCTATTAACGGAGCACTTAAATCGTTTGTTGCACCGTTACTAGAAGCAGTTCGTCCCTCTAGAAAAGAAAATATCGTGGGTGCAATACGACCTTACGGTAATTTTCAGAATAGCGTTTCAGCGGGTGTTGCTTATAATCCAGCAGATAGAGCGCCTACAACTATTAAAGAAACAACTGAAAGTTTGCTTGACTTTAACCATTTGAACGTTAAACCTTTAACAGAAGGAACTGGTTATTTAGTTAACGACCAGCAAGAAGTATATACTCAGCGCGAGACAACAGAGCCTGAGTACTTTGGACCAAGCGGTGGGGCTACCAATGAGGGTTATCGTTCTACAATGGCTGCAAGAAATCAGCACAACAACATAAATAAAGTAAGCAAAGAATATACACCATCTGGAAATATCTCGCTGTTTAACCATAATGAAAATATAAATATTAAAAGACCTGATAAAAATAATGAAGTATGTCCATGGAGTGCTGGGGCAAGTGCAGGTTCTGGTTTAGGAGGAATGCCTCCGTCTGCAAACCAGTTTGGTAAGTTAAGTAAAATGCCGCAGTATTACCAGGAGTCTATTTATTGCGAAAGAATTCAGCCTGATATTTTAGACGCATTTAAACGCAATCCATACACACAAAGCTTACATAGTTATGCTGCTCCATAAATATAGCGTTACTATTTATTAGTATACAAAATAGTATTTTAGTTTTTATTTTTAATATAAGTAAAAAAATAAAAACAACAACAGTAATATATTAAGTTAAAATGGAATATAGTTACTATTTTTATTTATACAAACTATATTACAATACTGATAATGGTCGTTTAAGTCATACAACAACTGTGTACCATCTGGCGTCAAATATGAAAAATTATAAAATCCTTTTTGTTCCAAATAGTCAATAACATCTACTAGTTTTGTATTACTATCTAAAAATGTACCACCATACTCGAATTGAATAAGTTTTATATTTTCTAAACACTCTTCAAAACCTTGTAATACATTTAACTCATAACCTTCGGTGTCTATTTTTATAAAGTCTATATCTTTTATATTTTTTTCAGTAATATAGTCCTTTGCTTTTTTTATAGATAGTAAAACTTTATTTGACTCATCACTAATATGACAACTATTTACTCTATTATAAAATGACTGATATCTTGGATAATAATATAAATTTTTAGTTTCATTACCTAGTCCAAAGTTATTAAAATAGGAAAAACTATTTAAATTTGGTTGTTTTGATATATTTTGTATGAACTCATTTACAGGGTCAAAATAATGAACTTCTCCTTGAAAATTAATAAACTCACTATCGGAACGACATCCAATATCAAATATAGTTTTTATATTATTTTTTATGCATGAGAAAAAATTGTATTCACCATTTGTTTTTGAATCGCAGTTATTAAACATATATATTGTTTAATACTATAATGAGTAATACTTTTAATATATATTTTAAAAATAAGTTATATTTTATATTTTAGAAGAATAGTTATAATTTTACTATAAGATAATTATTATAATAAATAATATTAAAAATAAATATTTAATATAATATATACGAAAAATGTTGAAGACTATTAGCTTAGTTGCTATTTTACCTGCACTTACGTTTGCCTTTTTTATCCCATTTCCTATTTCTGCTCCTATTTCTGATCAAGTTTCCGAAGTTTCAAAAGATTTAAGTTTTCAAAAAGATAGTTC
>Ga0209358_10002227_pt1 | contig 14911 bp, 10 predicted proteins | sample LauGreFa1BDMLBSN_2_FD_187574 | JGI IMG/M metagenome (GOLD analysis project Ga0209358, IMG submission 187574) | Freshwater lake microbial communities from Lake Michigan, USA - Fa13.BD.MLB.SN (SPAdes) (version 2) | ecosystem: Environmental > Aquatic > Freshwater > Lake | place: Lake Michigan, USA... | reverse complement strand
AAACAACCTGTTTATATTTCAATGTCACATTCTAATCCATTTTTTGCAGCAGGATTATGGGAAGAATGGACAGATAAAGAGACTTTTTCAACTTTACGATCATTTACCATTATAACTGTTCCTGCAAATGCAAAGATTGCTGCTTATCATGAAAGAATGCCCGCTATTTTAAGTAAAGATGATATGTTATTTTGGCTGGGATCAGAATCAAAAGCAGATGAAGCTCTAAGAACTTTACCTGAAGATATGCTTGTATCAAAATTTGTTAGCTTACATGTTAATAATCCTAAGATGAATTCTGCTTCTTTATTAGAGGAGGTGTCATCTGAACAAGTTATCAAAGACTTAATTCCTACAATTCCACCAGGTAAGAAAACATTGATCTTAAAGAATATGAATGAAAATAAACAATCTACTTTATTCTAATTTACAGAATGAATACAGTAATGTTTTGCCAAAAGCATACTAACTGCTAACTTTGTACTAATTTTGAAGAAACAATCAATTGATTTAAGGATAAGAGATGTCTGCCCACAGAAATTACGCACTTATATTAGGTGTCTCCAGCGGATTCGGGAAAGCAACAGCATTAGCAGTTGCTAAACAGGGATATCACATTATTGGGGTTCATCTAGACAGGGCAGCCGGTTTGGCGGCCGTTGATGAATTGAAATCAGAGCTTAATAATCTTGGTGCTGATACTCATTTTTTTAATGTTAATGCTGCTGATGCAGATAGAAGAAAAGAGATTATAGAATTTATTGCAGAAGAATTATCTAAATTTCCTGGTGCCTCAGTAAAATTAGTATTACATTCTTTAGCTTTTGGAAGTTTATTGCCATTGGCTGGGGATAAAGACACCAAAGTTTTGTCTCAAAAACAAATAGAAATGACACTTGATGTCATGGCTAATAGTGTTGTATATTGGACGCAAGATTTGCTTAGCAAGGAGTTATTGGGTAGAGGTGGTAGAATTATAGGATTAACCAGCGCTGGTAGCAATCGTGTTCTTCCTATGTATGGCGCTGTATCGGCAGCAAAAGCTGCAATGGAATCATATATGCGCCAATTTGCATTAGAGTTGGCTCCTATGGAAATCACTGCTAATTCAATAAGAGCTGGCGTTACAAATACTCCTGCATTAAGCAAAATTCCAGGCAATAATATCATCATGAAAAATGCTTATATCAGAAATCCTTATCATAAATTAACTACACCCGAAGATATAGCAAATGTTATTACATTGTTAATCAAGCCTGAATCTAAATGGATTAATGGAACGATTTTGGGAGTAGACGGCGGAGAAGATTCTGTAGATATAACGTGGTATCAGCCAACTGAAAGTGAATATGGATTATGTTAAAGAAAAAGCCGCTTAAAGCGGCTTTTTCTTTATTAACTTTTTAAAGTTTTTTATCTATTGATGAATCGTATTTTTATTATATTCTTACATAATACATTAGTTATTCATAAAATCACGAATTGATATGTCTCAATCTTCTACTCAACAACCCTCGGAATTTAAAAGAGATTTAGGTCTATTTGATTCTACAATGCTAGTAATTGGATCAATGATTGGCTCGGGAATATTTATCGTAAGCGCAGATATCTCTAGAACTGTTGGTGGCGGTGGTTGGGTATTATTAGTTTGGGCATTAACTGGTTTTTTTACCCTTATTGCTGCCCTAAGTTATGGTGAATTAGCCGGAATGATGCCAAAAGCTGGCGGACAATACGTGTATTTAAAGGAAGCTTATAATCCTTTTATAGCTTTTTTATATGGCTGGACATTATTTTCTGTTATTCAAACCGGAACAATTGCAGCTGTTGCAGTTGCTTTTGCAAAATATACTGGTGTATTTTTTCCCATCGTTAGTGAAAAAAACATACTTTTTTCAATTGGAAGTTTTTCTGTGAGTGGTGCTCAAATATTAGCAATCATAAGCATTTGGGTACTTACTTTAATCAATCTTAGAGGAGTAAGAGAAGGTAAATATATTCAGAACATTTTTACATTTACCAAGACTCTTGCCTTATTAGGCTTGATAGCTGTTGGCTTATTTTTTCAAGGGAATTCTTCTATTCTAACAAATAATCTTGCAGAATTTTGGCATGCGTCTACGATATCTTCTAATGGATCAATCACTGAATTAGCTGGATTAGCAATAGTAGCAGCTTTGGGAACTGCCATGGTTGGATCTATTTTTTCTAGTGATTCATGGAATAATATCACTTTTACTGCTGGTGAAGTTAAAAATCCAAGCAAAACAATTCCTGTAAGTTTATTCTTAGGGACAGCAATCGTAACAGTTTTATATCTTCTTGCAAATGTTGCATATATGAATGTTCTTTCTGTTAATGGCTCACCTAATGCATTAGATGTAGCAGGAAGAGGGATTCAGTTTGCAATAAGTGATAGAGTAGGTGCAGCTGTAGCTGAAATAATTTTTGGATCAGGAGGGGCGGCAATTATGGCTGCATTAATTATGATTTCTACTTTTGGTTGTAATAATGGTATTATTTTATCTGGTTCTAGAGCATATTTTGCAATGGCTCAAGACAAATTGTTTTTTCCAAAAGCAGGAAATTTAAATAAAGCAGGAGTACCCTCAACAGCATTACTCATTCAAGCAATTTGGGCTTCTTTACTATGCTTATCCGGAACATATAATGCATTATTAGATTATGTAGTAACTGCTGTGTTGATTTTTTATATCCTCACTATAGCTGGTATTTTTATTTTAAGAAAAAAGAAACCTAATGTGGAAAGACCATATAAAGCATTTGGATATCCTTTTTTACCAGCATTATACATTGCTTTTGCAAGTGCTATTATCTTTGATTTAATCCTATTTAAACCTGAAACAACATTACCAGGTATTCTTCTTGTTCTTGCCGGAATTCCTGTCTATTTTATCTGGAATAAATCCAAATAATTCATTCTTTACTATTAGGTTTTGCAGTGGAAAAAGAGCTTATCAATTCTGAAATTATTCGATTAATCCAGATCGCCTTACACGAGGATGTAAACTCAGGAGATCTAACTGCTGAGAGTATATTTCCTATTCGTGGTGCTTGGACTAGTGGTTTATTGATGGCAAAGTCTGATGGTATAATTTGTGGAATAGATATAGCTAAATTAGTTTTTGAAACCGTCAGTGGAAATACGTGTATATGGGAACCACTGCTATCAGATGGCGATTCAGTTAAAAATGGAACTCCAATAGCAAAGATAAGTGGAGAAGCAAGAGATATATTATCTGGAGAAAGAACTGCTCTTAATTTTATGCAAAGAATGAGTGGAGTTGCTACGTTAACTCATACATATGTTTCAGCTATTAGTGGAACTGAAACAAGAATTTTAGACACAAGGAAAACAATCCCAGGTTGGCGGGCATTAGATAAATATGCTGTCAGAATTGGTGGTGGCTATAATCATAGAATGGGATTATATGATATGGCATTGATAAAAGACAATCATATTGCTGCTGCTGGAGGCATCTACCAAGCCATCGCATTATGTAGAAATTATATCTCAGAAAACACACCTTTAGAAGTAGAAGCTGATACCATTCAACAAGTAATAGAAATTTTAGAATGTCCTGGTGTACAAAGAATTATGTTCGATAACTTTACTCCAATTCAAACTCGGGCTGCTGTGGAACTTGTTAATGGAAGATGTGAGACAGAAACATCTGGAGGAATTAATTTAGACACGATAAAAGCCTATGCAGAAACAGGAGTTGATTATATTTCTGTAGGAGCACTTACACACTCTGCACCTGCATTAGATATTTCTTTAGATCTAGACCCCTGGTTACCTAAATCCTAGAATTTCTAGTATTTCTTCTTTCCTTTTTTTTAGGCCTTTCAATAAATGTTGGTTTACCAGGTAAATCATAATCTTGAATATGTTTTTCTATGATATATTCTGGATATACATCTCCTTGCACGCCACCAATCCAGACAATTTTATCAATTTCCCCCTTTACAAACATAACTTTTATAGAATCGGAAGTGTTTCTAGCTGCACCATCTGGATTCCCCTGTTCATCTACTTTAAAGTATAAACTTTTTGACTCTTTTGAAGCGATTATCGAATGGATAGAGTCTTTGACAATATTAACTTCAATATATTTACCACTTAATTGTTGAGATCTATCACGTCGAATGGTATCATCTGACATCAAAGCAAAAGCATTAATCTGAGCATCAATTTTTTGAACTTTTTTGTCTTTAATATGTATATGAATTGTATCTGCTTGCAATCTAGTAGAATCATACCATACAATTGGAGCACCTTGTAAAAGCAAAGAATCCTGTTTAGGAAGAAATAGCGCAATCTTTGCAATAGCAGCCAAGCCAGATCTTGCAATTGAAACATTTCCTAGAGCTTTAAATATATCCTGCGAAGATCTATATACTTCTAATGTATCACCTTCTATTGTCATTGTATCATACTTCATTTTTTGTATTGATAAACTCTTTTTTTCAATCACATTTTCTTTTGATAAAGGCAAAGATTTCTGTTTCCCTTTTGATTTTTTTGGTACTTGAATAACCACCTTCTTTTCTTCTTCTTTTTTATGCAGAATAGGCTCTTCCGAGTTTACTTTTGTACTATCAATTAAAAACAAGACAGGTTTACCAAGAATACGAGTGATACCTGCTTGATTTACACTATAAGCTGTATCGCCTTCTATTATCGCAGAATTCCTCTTACCCAAAACAGAAACATGCCCAAATGCACTACTATTTCTTGAATCTCTCTCATAATAAACAGTATCTGCATAAATCAAAGCTGAATCATCTTCTACTGATACATTTCCATAAAATCTTGCTATATATTCAGATGTAGAATAATCACCAGTTTGCGCAATGACTGTTTTCCCTCTATCTACTATTTTTACTCCACTTCTTCCTTTTGCTAACCGCGAATTTCCATCATACATTGCAAATGGAGTACTTAATGTTAATGAACCTTGTTTAAGAATTACATCCCCAGATAATTCTACAAGATTTTGCTGTATATATTCGATTGCATGAGAACAAGATAGTGTAACATTTCCTTGTGATATACTTACATTCCCTTTTAACTCCCGAATTGGTCCAGAAGCAGTTTCTTTCCCTTCCATAAGATCTGCATGATTTAATACAATTGGATCTTTACTACCCGAAATCTGCGTATACACTTGATGATGTACTATAAAAAGCAGAAACAAACTTACGATATGAAATGGAAGTTTATGAAGCATACTGGCCAAAGTGTAATAAGAATTCAGCACGAATTTAATAGATTTTTTTAGATACAGTTTAGGTATAAAAGTATTTAGAGGAGTATTTATCCACATTTTACTATTAATGGGGATAACTTCTTTAAAAAGCATTGAAAAGAAAGCTAAAACTTAGGTTTACAAATCGTAATTTTGCCGTCCAACTGATTAAAAGAAAAGTCATTCCCTCACTTCAAAGCCAAGCATGTATTTATCTTCGGTTGACATAACAGGTTTTAAATCGTTTGCCCAGAAAACTCCATTGAGATTCTCCGATGGACTAACTGCTATTGTTGGACCAAATGGTTGTGGGAAAACAAATATAGTAGACGCTATTAGATGGGCTTTAGGAGAGCAAAAAACATCTGTTTTAAGATCTGATGCCATGGAAAATGTAATTTTTAATGGAACCAGAACTCGAAGGCCTATTGGCTTAGCAGAAGTTTCTCTAACAATTCAAAATAACAGACAAATACTTCCAACCGAATATACAGAAGTAACAATTACTCGCAGATTATTCAGAAATGGTGAAAGCCAATATTTTCTTAATAAAACGCAATGTAGATTAAAAGATATTATCGATCTTTTTATGGATACTGGAATGGGATCTGATGCCTATTCTGTAATAGAGCTTAAAATGATCGAAAAGATTTTAAGTGATAGAACTGATGAGAGAAGGCATTTATTCGAAGAAGCTGCTGGGGTTACTAAATATAAAGCTAGAAGGAAAGAAACGAAGCGACGGATAGATTCGATAAAGAACGATGTCTCTAGAGTGCAGGATATTCTTAGAGAAGTACAAAAAAATGTCTATTCTTTAGCTCGCCAAGCCGATAAAGCAAAATTACACGCTGATTTAACTAAACAATTGTCATCTTCTCAATCATGGTTATTGTATTCTGAGTTAAAAAGAATTGAGAATATATTACAATCTAAAAATGAGGAATACTCACCTTTACAAGAACAGTTGTCGTCAATTAATATTATTCTCATTGAAGCTGAAAAGTCTAGAATATCTATTGAACACGATGCAGAAAGTTTTGAATCAGAAATGAAAGAATTGCAAGATGAATTCCAGAATTCTTCTACGGCTTTCGCTGCAATGAGCCAACAAAAAGCTGTATCAAATGAAAGAATAAAAGCTTTTTCTGATGCAATTATTCGAGCTACAGATCAACAAAAAGAAACAGAACTTTTATTGAATCAAGCAGAAATTACATGCGAACAATCTAGGCAAAAAGCTCAAAACTTATCTTCTGAATGTTCAGAATATGAAAAAGATATTCAAGTATTACAAAATGCTCGAGAAACTGCAAAAATCCATGCTCAGGAATTATATCAACAATCAACTGCTTTTGATTCAGAAATTTCGCAAATAGATTCAATATTATCCCAACATAGATCTTCCTCTGATAGAACTTCAGAAAGAATCGCAGGATTGGAAAGACGGATTGTAGAAACACATTCTGAACAGCATCAAACATTAGCTTCTTTAGAATTGCTTCAAAAAGAAATATCAGAAAAAGACACATTAAAAGATGGTTATATTAATGCTGTCTTACATGCAGAACAAATTGTTATTGAAAAACAACAGTATGTAGAATCATTACAAAACACAATTACTACTATTCAGCAAACATTGGGAGAACTTCAGAATGAAAAGGGACATCATTCTGCTTCGATAGAATTCCTTAACAATCTAATTGATACTTCAGAAAGCTCTGTTTATCTTACTTCGTCGTCTTCTTGGAACCCCAAAGGTGGCAAAATCACCCTTGCAGAAATTATAGATGCAGACGAATCATTAACTATCGCATTAGATGCAGCTTTAGGTGAAGCAGGAAAATATTTTGTAGTAGATAATCAAGAAGAAGCTTTAGCTGGTTGTGCTGAATTACACAAAAACAATAAAGGAAAATCATCTTTTATATGTACATCGTTAATACCTACAGTAAAACCGCTTCAAATATTTCCACAATCAGATGGTATCATTGGATTAGCAAGCGAGATTGTACAAGTAGATGATCATATTAGGAATATCCTTCGTATACTTTTAGGTAAAACTATAATCGTAGAAAATGCTACCATTGCTATGGAGTTATCTGCTAATCATAAAGATTTTAGTTTTATTACTCTAAAAGGTGAAATTTTTTCTGCTTCGGGTATCATTCGTGGAGGCTCTACTTCATCATCAGAAGGTAAAAATATCGGTAAAAGGGAGCAGATAGCAAGATTAACTAAAACATTGAACTTAATTACTACTAACATTATAGAACTTCAACAATCGCTTTTAACATCTAAAAATGAATTTAATTCAATAAATCTTCGTGCTTTAAATGATAATGTGCGAAAAGCAGAACAAGATAAAAATACATTTCTACAATCCGTAGAAAAATTGATTTATAAAAAAGAAGCTTTAGAACATTCTCTTCAAAGACAAAAAGATGCTCTTGTAGATTTTCAGCAACAAATGCAGAATTTATTACAAAGTAATACAGATGATAAAGAAACGATAGAACACATCATTCAAAAGAAAAATGTTCTTACAGAATCCAAACAAAGTATTTTAAGCCAATACCGAATAGCAGAAACTAACTTATCAAAAGCTGAAGAATTATATAGGGCTGCTGAATTAATAATTGTGCAAAAAAAAGCTGAAGAACGCGCTGCAATTCATGAAGTTAATCGTCTTTTAGAACTCATAAAACAAAAAAATGATCAATTGCAGTTTTTGGAGAATGAACAAAAAAGATCAAACATTGAATTACAAGCTTTAGAATCATCAATTTTTTCTGTCAGTAAAGAAATCGATGAAGAACAAGAACGATTACAATTCCTCAAAGAAGTTATAGCTAATCGAGAATCCAAATCTTTGGAATTTAAAAGAATTCGCAATGAAGCAAAAGAATACGAAGCTAAGATTAGGGCAGAACAACATGCAATCATGCAATTGATTCATTCTTCCGAATTAGGTTTGCAACAAGCTCAAATCGAATATAAAAGAATAGTAGAAAAAGCTGAAGAGCATTCTCCTGGTATTGATTTAGTACATATACCCGAAGAATGGATTCCACCTGCTGATTTTGATGAAATTATCGAAAGAGAAAAATCAAAAAAAATCACACAACGTTTACAAAACTTAGGGAATGTTAATTTTCTAGCCTTAGAAGAATATGAAAAAGAACATGAACGATTTGAATTTCTAAAATCACAGTTGGCCGATTTGTCTGAAGCTGAAGATTCTTTGCAACATACCATGACAGAGATAAATCAAACAGCTCAACAACGTTTTCATGATACTTTCGAGCAAATCAGAGTACATTTTAAACATTTGTTTTCTTTGTTATTTAGCGGAAGTGGCGAGGCGGATATTCATCTTGGTGAAGGTGATCCACTTGAATGTTCTATAGAGATCTCAGCAAAACCACCCGGCAAAAGACCTCAATCAATTGAATTACTTTCTGCTGGTGAAAAAACATTAACTGCAATTGCATTACTCTTTGCAATTTACCTTGTTAAACCAAGTCCATTTTGTATTTTGGACGAAGTAGATGCACCATTAGATGATGCTAATATCGATAGATATTTACAACTCATTAGAAGCTTTAGTGATAAAACTCAGTTTTTAATGATTACACATAATAAAAAAACAATGGAAGCAGCTGATACACTTTATGGCATTACTCAAGAAGAAGAAGGTGTCTCTAAAGTAGTTTCAGTTAGATTTACTGGGCAAGACATTGCCGTATAAAATAGTTTCCTTTTACATGTAGGATTTCACATATGAAAAAGTTTTTCTTTGCAAGTTTGTTCATATTCCTCTGTTTGATAAGTATAGACAGTACTCCTGTAAAGGCCCAATTTGAAGAGGATTTACCGCAAATAACTACACATGACACACTTAATTATCCAATCAAAACAGTGTGGAAATCAATTAAGCGTGCATTTTTTCTTAAAGGCACTTTTTCTGATCCTTCTACAAGAGAACCCAAATTAGATGAAAAAACAAATCTTTATAGAGGATCAATTCGCTCAGATTTTTGTGTTTTTGCAGCCGGACCAGATACTACAGCTGATGTACTTGAACGATATGGCAGACTTCCAATTATCCGTGGTGGCACATGGGTGGCAGGTAGAGTGAAATATGAATTCCGTGTCAAAGAATTAACAGAAGAACAAACAATGATTAGCTTGGTTTGTGGCATCAGTGGATTTGAAGAAGCCGTAACAGGATCGGTTCATTTTTGGAATTCGAATGGAATACTTGATAAAGAAATCATCGATTTAGTCCGTAAATTAGCCGCAGACCCAGAAACTCTTAACTTTAAAGAAGATAGAATGAAATGATCATTATTAGGATTATGCTTTAATTCCTTTCCAACATGATGTTAAGGCTATATTTACTATCTGATCTATATTAACATTTGATTGCTCTTCAATATAATGTAATGCCGTCATTACAGAATTAAGCACAATTGCCATCATTAAATGTATAGGCATTGGGCTCAATACATTTTGAAACATGCCAGCCTGTAAAAATTGTAATAATTCAATTAATTGATTATTACCATCTTCCTGTATTTCTTTGGATATTATAGGGCCCCTAGAAGTATATTCTATATATCTATATTCATTTCTATTCTGTTCAAAATAAGTAAATAGGATTGTCCAATATTTAGTGAATCGTTCCTGATATGTATAATCAGAGCCTAAACCAGTTGCTAATTCAGCAGCTAATTTTTCCATTATCCATATATACGTTTCACCCAACAATTCATCTTTACTTCTAAAGTGATGATAAATTGTTCCCGCAGATACATTAGCTCTTTTGTAAATTAAAGACATAGGAGAATCATGAACTCCCCTTTCAGCTGCTAATAATATAGTTGCTTTTATTACTTCTAGTCGTCTGTCCATAGGAGATCCTTTTTAATTCGAATATTCATTCATATTCAAATTACAGAGAATATTATAGCAATCAAAACAAAATTATGGATAACAATACATAAGGTAGAGTCTATTTCTTATAACACCTATTGCTTCATATCTTTTTGTTTTATAATTATATATCGGTTTTGAAGTATTATCTACCATTATGCCAGCATAGGAAAAACTATTATGTATATTCTGCATAATCAAAGCAGAACTAGTAGTAAAAGCAAAGGTAGACGATCCTGGTGCTAAAGCATATATTTTATTGGTATTTAGTCCATTTTTTTGAATATATTTTTGCCCATTTACACTCATAAACTGATCTTGATTATTATCTCCAGCAAAAAAGAAAGCACTACCATCATGGGTGAATGCAGGATTTCCTGATTGATTTCCAGATTCATATTCACTACTATTTAGAACTATTCTAGGATTATTATTTTTTATTGATTTAAAACCTATCAAAGCTGCTTCTGGATGAAGAGTAATATTCGATATCATATCATAAGGCTGGGAATAATATGGCTCTCTAAACTCATCAGAAATCATAATAGCATTATATGTATTTCCAACTCTCTTAATACAACCTATAATTGTTTGAGCTTGATTTATGTGTAATTCATAGATAGCAGATGCAATAAACAATTCTTGTTCAGACCTCATTAAGCGCCATTGTTCTCCTATTTCAGCAGCATAAACAAATGAATTATCCAACATAAAACCGCATGGAACAATATTGATATATCTATCTGACTCAACATTATCTATCACAATAGATTGGGAAACTCCCCTCTTAGCTTGATAAGCATAATGCTTACAATCATTACTTACAAAAATTTGCCCCATCCTATTATACATAGCAACATGAAAAAAATCTCCATTTTCTTGTTCTATAAAAAGTATTTCGTTTTCACCTTGAAATATAGAATAGAACATATAGCCACGTCTATTAAATGATATAATACCTGGGAGATTAGCTTGCAGGCTTAGTATAGTATCATCTACAATTATATTCCATTGTCCAGTTTTATAAGCAAAATATGCATAATGTAAGCCATCAGGAGAGAAAATTACTTGTTTTACAGAATCATAGTCTGAATGTTTACTACCTTGTATTATTACGCTATATCTATGAGAAAATGGCTGAGTAATTGCCCACCAATTACCAGTTGTATCGATATCAGCAAAAACTAATTGTTCGCTACCATCAAGTAATAGCTCTGAATTACATTTATCTTGAGAAAAGACATATGAAAATGCCCCAAAACAAAAAAGAACATAAGCATAAAAGATTTTTACATAACTCATAGATAACTGATTTACTTAATTAAACAATCAGTAATTTGCGGATGTTAATTCACTAAAGTAGTTAAAAGATAGCATTTTACATGATATACTTTATTTCAGATGTACATCTTGGCTTGGGGAATATTGAAAAGCAAAAAGAGACAGAACAAGCATTTTTACAATTTCTACAAAAAATTGAAGATGATTGTGATCACCTGTATATTATAGGCGATTTGTTTGATTATTGGTTTGAATACACAACAGTTATACCTAAACAATATATATCAATTTTAGCTGCAATTGGGAATTGGACAAAAAAAGGGAAATCAATCGACTATCTTATGGGAAATCATGACTTTGGTCATATATCTTTTTTTGAACAAGAATTTGGCATTCACGTATATGAAGATGATATCATAAGAGAACATAATGGGAAAAGATTCTATTTATCCCATGGAGATGGAAAAGCATATAATGATCAAGGATACAAGATACTTAAGAAAGTACTAAGGAATCCTTTAAGTAAATTATTATTTAAGTGGATACATCCTGATATCGGGATAGCAATGGCTGCACATGCATCTAAGGAAAGTAGAGGATATACCGACAAAAAGGAATATGAGTCGAACGATTATAAAGATGGAATGAAAGACTTTGCACAAAACAAAATTATACAAGAAGGATTCGACTTTGTGATTATGGGTCATAAACACAAAGCCGAAACTGTTGTATTTGGGAATGGCACCTATATTAACTTAGGACATTGGCTTTCATTTCCTGCACATTATGCTGTATTTGATGGCGAGCATGTAGTTTTGAAATCATTTCATAGTGAAAACACTATGCACTAAAAGCAAAGTTCAACATTTTATATAGTAATCTTGCCACAGTTAAATCAGGGTGATACAAAGATTTATCAGGTGCGAGTTCAACGATATCTAAACCTATAATTTTCCTTCCAGAAGCAATAATCTCTCTAAATACATCTAATGTCTCACTATATAAAAAACCATCTGGTTCAGGTGTCCCTGTAGAAGGCATAATTGCTGGGTCAAAATAATCAACATCAAATGTTATATATACTTCTTGCGCTAGTGTTTCTACAACTTTCTTTTGCCATTTTCTGGTATGCTTATTTCTTCTGATAGCAGAAGCATAAAAGGTATTGACTTTCTTCTTTTTAATAAATTCTGCTTCTTCTTTACATTGGGCGCGAATACCAACTTGAGTGATTTTTTGGGGTGACATAAATTCGCATACTCTGGCCATAAAGCATGCATGAGAATATTTAGATCCTTCATAAGAATCTCTTAAATCTGAATGAGCATCAAAATGCAGCACAGACATATGAGGGTACTTTTTAAAATGTGCATGTATTGGAGCAGTTGATATAGTGTGTTCACCTCCCAAAGTGACTACAAATTTCCCCATATTTAATAATGTACTTACTTGATGTTCAATGATATCTAAAGCATCTTTATGAACAGCATCACCAAATTCTATAGGTTTAATTGTTGCAATCCCTTGTTCAAAGCATAATTCTCTTTTTGTTTCATCATCATAAAATTCTACATAAGCACTCGCTTTGATAATTCCTTTAGGTCCTTTTTTTGTGCCTGCACCATAACTTACAGTATGCTCATAAGGTGCTGATACTATTGCAATTGAAGATAATTCTAATGATGAATGTTCAGGTCCGATAGCAAGAAAATTCTTATCCGTTCCATACACTTCCATGGTATGTTCCTTATGATTATATTACATGTAGAACGATATTATATGCACAAATTTCGTGCTTTTCTATGAAGTGGAAAAGCCTAGTTTTGCATACATCATATTATTAAAACAATATACATTTATGAATCACACATTTTATACTAGCATACTATTTGTTATGTGCTTGTTCTCATCTTCGCTATATGCACAGAACAATGAAAGACAAAATGATCTAAAAAAAGCAGGTGAAGCGTTAAAAAGGTATATGGAAAGTGCACATCCCACTCCGATTATACAAAAATCTACTGCAAGCCCAATGATTCCAATGGTACAAGCGATTGAAGCAAATTCATTGTTTTTTGATAATGCAAATATGATTGTTACAGAAACAGATCAATTTCCTGTTCAAAATGAATCATCAATTGCAATCAATCCTAAGAATCCCAAAAATTTAATTGGATCTGCTGTAGATTATCGTTCTAATTCATCTACTTGGGTGTATTATTCATTTGATGGAGGAAAAACGTGGAAGAATACAAATCTGGGGAAACCACCTAAAATGACAACTTCCAGCAATGACCCTTCCGTTGCTTTTAATAATGATGGTATTGGATTTTTAGTATATGGGGCTTTTGGAGACAGAGCTAAAGTGTCTCCTGAAAATGGAGTGTTTTTTTCTAAAACAACCGATGGAGGTTTAACATGGATAAAGCATATTCCTGTTATACAACATCTAGGAGATCAAACTCCAGATTCGAGTTTTGAAGATAAATATTATATATGGTCAGACAATTCCCCTATATCACCATATTATAAACGATTATATATACCTTGGAAACGCGTTATTAATCGAGACTCATCAACACAAATTGTAAATGTATATTCTACAGATCAGGGAAATACTTGGTCTGAACCTGTTCCAGTAAGCAATAGAATATCAGGGATTTCTGAGGATACAACATTTGGACAAAGTTTTCCTTTGACTGTAACTGGGCCATCAGGGCAAGTATATACTGTCTGGAATTTTGGACCCAAAAAATCCATAGGCTTTGCTAAATCAACAGATGGGGGCATTACATTTTCTAATCCAGCTTTAATACAAACATATAATACTTTTGGAATCGCCAAGGATTTGTCTGAAGGGCCTAGGCACACATTAAAGGGTGGAGTAAGAGCAGAAGCTTATCCTTCTTTAACCTGTGATATATATTCAGACAAAAGAAAAGGATATTTATATTTAGTTTGGGCAGCCGATTCGATTCCAAATATTTATTTTTCTAGATCCACCGATGAAGGTAATACATGGTCTAAAGCTAAGATTATTCATTCTGACATAAACAATGATCAATTTTGGCCATGGATAAGTATCGACCCTACAAATGGTGATATAGCTGTTATGTATTTAGATTCTAGGGATGATAAACAAAATATTATCACAAATTGTTATATCAGTTATTCCAGCGATGGTGGTGATTCTTGGTTAGATAGAAGGGCCTCTGATGCTGCGAGTGATTTAAGAAATAATCCATTTCAAAACAGTGTTTTTGCTGGTGATTATAGCGGATGTACTTTTTATGATGGTATTATTTATCCATCATGGGTAGATATGCGTAATGCTGCAATTACCAAAATAGACAATGATGTATACACTTCAATTATAAATACTAGAAATCCGCAACCACCAGATCCATTTTGGGCCAGGC
>Ga0209358_10002225_pt1 | contig 14918 bp, 21 predicted proteins | sample LauGreFa1BDMLBSN_2_FD_187574 | JGI IMG/M metagenome (GOLD analysis project Ga0209358, IMG submission 187574) | Freshwater lake microbial communities from Lake Michigan, USA - Fa13.BD.MLB.SN (SPAdes) (version 2) | ecosystem: Environmental > Aquatic > Freshwater > Lake | place: Lake Michigan, USA... | reverse complement strand
TCGGCAGTGTCAAACTCTTCTTCGTAGAAGCGCGGAGCCCACGAAAGACTGACCAGCAATTCTGCTAGGAGCCTTCGGTGAGTTCCGCGTGGGTAGGGTTTTCTATTTCCTCAGCGCTCACTTCTACCGAGTCAAGCTTGGCAATGAACTTGTCAAACTCTCCCGGCACGACGATCTTCGCTTGCTTACATGCTTCCCACGCTAAGAACGCAAGATCTTCCACGCCGATACCGTTCGCCATGTCTGATGCTTTGCGCTTGAAGCGTCGTTCCCATGCGACAAGTGTGACCAGATTGGTCGTCACTTCGTATGGGTCTTTGCCTTCTTCTGTCACCTTTAGGTGCAGCTTCATCTTGTCTCGCTTTCGTGTCGGACCGGTTCGCGGTCAGATTATGGGGTTACATCCGTGGTGTAAGTTCCGCCGTTTGCCGTGATCGAAATCGTCCCGAGAGCACCCAGCGATGAGACCACTGGCAGCGTGGCGATGAAACTCCCTGTGAAGGTCATCTTCGGATTGGTGGCAGATTCGCTACCTGCTGCTGGTTGCACTGTGATTGTCGTGCTGGTGCCGACCAAAGTTGAAAGGGTGGCCCAAGTCTCGGTCGCTGCGAAGCTCGCATAGAAGTCGAGGGTGACTGAGTGACTGCCGAGGCCTGACACATACTTGCGTGATGCGTCTCCGAACGAGGTTGCTTCGAGCTGGTCGTAGTTGATATTCACGGTCGCGCCGGTGCACTGATCGGTCAGATCAACGCTGTTCACGGTCACGATTGGTGTTGAGAGATAAGTGCTAGTTGCCATGGTTACTCCTTGGATGCTTTCTTAGATTTAGTTTTAGCAGGTTTTTCTTCTTCGGTGGTTGATACCTCAGCCTCAACGATGAAGCCACCAGCCAGAAGCGCAGCGACATTGATGCCAGCGCGTGGCTCGTACAGCTCACCGATTTTGCCAAGCTTTGAGGATGCGATCACATAGCTCATGATGTTTGCGCCTGCACTTCAATCATCATCTCATACGCCGGCAGGACTACTCCACCGACATCGACGCTGGTCGGGCTTCCGGATGTTGCCCCGACATTGGCGGTCATAACGGATGCTGCCATGTTGAGAATGTTGCCAAGCGCGTCAGAGTTGCCCGGACCCATTGAGATGATCTGAACGGGGAATGTCATTTTGGCGATGTTGTAGTTCCACATTGTGAACGATGGCGCGTCAATGAAGACGCACGGTGGCCTGAGATTGCGCGGATCAGTCACGACTTGCAGACCAGTCGCGGTCGCCAGTTTCGTCCCCAACGCGCTCATCGCATTGTTGAAGAGATCGGTGTAGTTAGAGACGGTCATGCCACAGCTGGACGATCAATGCCGAGAAGTTGTTTGATCTGACCGTTCATTCCGACGACTGGTGTCTGTCCCATGTCTTGGAAGCTGGAGAAGACATCCACTGTTCCGCGCGATTTGTAAAGCATGCCGGCATACATAACCGTGCCAAGATACACATCTTGCGATGGCACCGTGGTTAGCGAGTCCACATAACCTGCCTCGTATCGTCGGCGATAGCAGAACGCATTCGATGCTGCAGCGCAAGTGGTCACGAAAGTCTGGTCGCCAGCTGACGCGACGGAGATGCCGAGCCAGTCAAGCACATTCTGCTGAGTGATCCAAGTGCATGTCGCTGGAGTCCATGTGACGCTGCCGGATGCAAGCTGACGCGGTACATCATCAGCGGTCTTCTGGTAGCAGACTTGATTAGCCAGCGGAACAAGCGGATCAACAATCAGATCGCCTTGGTCATCAACACCTGTGAGCAAGTATTGGGGCAAAGCATAGACAGTGATGTTCGTTCCGTTGAATGTTGCATCAACGCCAGCGACAGTGATACTCCAACCGACCTCAAGCTCCGCTGGGGTGAGGAGCTCAAGGACGGCGAAGTTATCGACTAGATACTTTTGCTTGACTTGATAGGTTGCCATGAGCGGATGCTCCGCTCTCGACTAAGCCTGTGCGATTTTGCAGAACTTCGTAGCGTCCAGCATCTTCGCAGCAAAGTAGCCACGATAGGCCAGCTGGGTTGAAAGGCTTGCAGGCTGGAGCAACTGTACGGCCCCCTTGTTTTGCTCCCACGCCTCGAAGGCTCCGGTCGCTGCAGCACCTACGATGCAGGTCTTTGCGGCGAAGTTTGTGTCCACGACTAAACGCAACCCGAAGACAACGCTGTCGCGTGTTCCCGGTGTCATTGAGCCGAATGCGTTCATCGGTCCAACTTGTGGGAACAATGGACGATCCGAAGTGTCGCTCAAAGTTCCGAGCTGTGCGTACACATCTGGTGACACGAACAAGTGATCTGGCATGTAGTTGCCTTGAGCCAAGATCGTCACTGATGCTGCATAAACTTTTGCAACCCAGTCAGCAGGATCGGTTACAGCCACATTGCCTGTGGTCTGTGTGGTCTCCGAACGCAGAAGATCTGCTGCCACATTATCGGTGGCAATCGCGTACATCTTTTGCATGTCTTCGAGGAGCGCGCCGAGAACCTCGGGCGAACTCCAATCAACTGAAGCTTCCGAAAGTTCTACATAACCACCGTAGATTCCCTTAGTGATCTGCACATCATCCACCACAAAGGTTCCTGCAGTGATCGTGTTGTTCTCGGTCTGTGGTCCACCGATGCTTGTGTTGGTGGTGATGACCGGACGGATGAACACTTTGCCAGACTGTGGCATCGCACGCACGCCGATTGCATCAACGACAGGCCTCAATCCTCGAAGTCCCGAATAGATAGGAGACAAGATCGGCATAGGCATGATGCCATCAAGATCAGATGTAACCACATCTGGCGCAGCGGCGCGGATCTTTGCATTCATTTCTGCTGCAACTGCTCCGCCTTGCATCTGTGCTGCAATCCATTCGCCAGCTGATGGCAATGCGAACTCTTTGCGAGGCTGTGCGAAGAGAGTTTGTGTAATAGGTGCTGCCTCAACTACTGCTGGGGCTGGTGTTGCTTCTGACATTTCTTGCTCCTGTTCTGGGATTACTTCTTCAGTATTGCTTATTTCTTCTTCGTCTTGGTGGATACTCGCAGCGACATCAAGGATCGGTGCGTCGAATGCGCCGTGGGGCACTACCGAAAGCTCCATCCACTTGCTGGCTGTGATTACCATGACACCGTTTTTGTCGTACTTGAACTTGACTGGCTCCACTCCGACGGACACATCCGAGAGGGCTCCGGCAGCTGCGAGCACTAATGCTTCCGAGCCGAGAACTGTCTCTGCGACCTTGGCTGAGAAGAGCATTCCTTCTTCGGTTTCTACGCGCTCGGTCACTGTTCCGATCACTTTGGTTGCATCGTGATACATGAAAAGCTTTGGTGCTGGGCCATCTGATGGCAAAGAGCCAGGAGCAAACATGACGCGAGTTCCATCGCTGACTGTTGCTTCTGTGTTGTATCTGACCGCGATTCCGCTGATGGTGCGTCGAGGCTGTTCGCCTTGCGCTGCATCAATCGTGAACTGGCCTGCGTGAAGTTTCAACATAGTCGCGACTTTACCCGATCAGCTTGCGCCCATAGTGGATTCATCCGGCATCTCGGATTCGTCCATGTCTTCGCCCATGTAGGTCTCCGATAGAAAATCATCCACATCAAATTTGACCATGGTTCCTCTTGGAAGATTGTTGTCGCTGGAGAGTGTTTGCGTAATGCAATCTGCAATTGGTTTGCATGCGTATTGCCAGAGATCCATCCTTGATTGCTGGGCTGACTGGTAAGAATACGCGCCGATGCTGACTGAAAGTAAATAGCTAGGGACTCCCAATAATCTGCCGAGGTCGCGAGCACTGTAATCGGCAGAGTCAATGAGAAGCATCTTGTCCGGTGTCGCGTTTGTTTCTGTGTAGCTCAAGAATTCATTCAGCGCTGCAGTCTGATTAGTCGAGCGCGCAAGATTGAACTGTGCTGCAAGATCAGCGAGTTCTTGACCGCTCAACGGTTCGCCACCAGTCTGTTTCAGTACGCCGGCAGGAATTGCTGATGATGCGTTTCGCATGCGTGCTTCCTCGATGCGGATCGCGGTCTCAGCTGGACGACGACCAGTGAAGAGAATGCCTTGCATTGGGCTAATGAATTGGATGAGATCGCGCGAGTCAATTTCCATTCCGTTGAATAGAACTTTGTTTGATGGCGCAAAGAACACTGGTCCGCCTTGATCGAGTGTCTGGACCATTGCTGCAGGAAGTCGCGTGTAGCTTGAGGGATATTGATCGCTAGTCCTCTCCGTGACATAGAGGTAGGCCCGTCCCCAAAAGATGAGGTCATCGGCTAACCAGCTGAGGAGCGTGGAGTTCGGAATGCTTTGATCCATGCGCGCAAGCCATGCACGCGGAGCGAGTGGAACTTCTTCCATCTCGTCGCCGTTCCACATCTCTCGGTACATTTCCAGCTTGAGCCCTGAGATCGTGGTGCAGATCAAGTCGCGCGCACGAGCAATGACAGCCAAGCTCATCATCCGCTCACGCCCGGTTCCGTTTTGATAGGAGATGTAGTTATCAACTTGAGACGCGCCAGCGTTAGATCCGCCGACTGCTGCAGCGATTTCCACCGCGCCATATTCAGTCGCGATTGCTGGCCTGTTCACTCGGTTGAATAATCCCATGTCTCTACTCTTTCACAGTTTTTTGGTGGAGTCGTGCATCGGGGGACCTTCTCCGACGAAAGGATGACACACGACTCCGCGCCGATCTTAGTTCGCCACCACGACGAGCTGTGGCTTCCCACGGGAGTGACGATTGCCGGCAACGATCGCTGATGAGAAGATCATTGTTCGGCAGAGTTCTATCGGTCCGGGCGAACGCTGTGAGCTGACTGCGATGGATCCTTGTGTGCGGACGCTGACTGCGCGCACGACATGTTCCGCTAGGGCCATCTCACCTGTGTGGACGAGTTGGCGTTCACGGATCAATCCTTGGATTGCTGGAGTCCATTTCAAGATCTCTGCATAGCCGACGATGACGCGCCGTGATTCGAGTGCTGGTGGACATTGCAGATCCACCGTCGGTGTGAATGCGAACTTGATGGAATGGTCTTTGGCGAGCTCGCGCACATGTTCCCAGAGCTGTGTTTGTGTGTCGCAAGTGAACGCGACTGTCACGCCGATGCGACCGTCCGGCATGAGCACTGATCTGGTGGCGTAATAGTGCGAGTCGTTGAAGTCCACCTCAACTGCAACCACTCCGCCGGCAGGCAAAGGCTCGGTGGTGGCGAGCTGACTCCAGAGACCTTGTGGGATCCACGATCGGTCGGTTGCAATCCAGAGGTTCACGCTACTTCTGAGGAAGCTGGCGCGATCTGGCAGCTGCGATTCAGATTCAATTGTGGACATCTCCAGTGTCTTGCCGAGAGCAGGGTTCGCATAAGCCCACGCGACTGGATCCATCGGATCAAGATCTGGTGGTGGAGACCATTCACGGAAGTGGAAGTTCGTTGGCGCGTGTGTGTCAATCAATCGCAAACCCATTTCTCGATATCTCATCATGACTTTGGATTCTTCTGTGCCGGCAGTGGACCACATGCTGAGAAGAGGGAAGCGTCGTGCGCGCATGGTCGGTGTGATGCCACCGTCAATCACTTCTTCATCAATTCCCCAGACTTCGTCCACCAGCGCGAGATCTACTGAGAGACCGTGCGCTGCATTCGGCTTCGCTGATCGGACAAGAAGCTTGGATCCGTCTGGCAGTTTCGCAGCAAGACGACCGTAGGAGCGTGTGAGTTTGGCATCAAAGTACTGCTCAAGGATGTCGGCAATTTCTTCATAGATTCCTGCAGCGCTGTCAAGACGGTGAGCCATCAGAAGCACAGTCTGCTTCTCACCACGGATCTTCGGCATCTCAGTCAGCCACCAGCCAGCCAATGCTCGAAGAGCAACGCTCTTGCCCTGCTGACGCGCGCACGACACAAGAGAACTACGAGTGACAAGCTCAACGCCGGCATCATCCGAGAAGGCCAGCTGGTCGGCAAGCGCAGCGATCTGCCACTCCATGAGATCCACAGACATGAACTTGCGAGCCCACTCCACCACACCCCACACATGCGATCCCTGCTGATCTGGGCTAATCGTCGCCAGTCTCGGCTGGTCGTGGCCAGTCAGCGCTGGTTCGGGCTGGTCCGTGTCCCTTGGGGAGAAATAGAACGATGGGCTCGGGGGCAAGGACGATTGATCGTAAAAAACTGCTTCTGAATTGATTGGTGTTCGTGTTGCTTCGGCTCGGTCGTGGATTCGTTGTCGGTCGCGCGCTGCTTTGTATTGCGTTCCTCTTCTTGAGTTGCATTCTCTACATGCCGGCACAAGGTTCGAGAGTGAGTGGTCGCCACCACGATCTACTTCAATCAGATGATCTGCTGTGTCTGCTACTTTGCGCTGACACCAGTGACACATCGGTTGTCCTTTGAGTAGTGCTGCACGATTGGTTGCATACTCTTTGTTGTTTGTTGTTCGTTCTCTTGGCATGCTCACGCGCTTCGCTTGTGCTGGCGCGCCACTGCGTGGCTTGCCCTTGTTGATGATGTCGGGCTCATGTGTGTGTGTCCATGTCTGTGGTGTTGTTTGTTTGTATGTGTATGTTATGCGAACCGATAAGACATACAGGGATGAATGCTCCACCCACGGGGTTGCCCTAACCCGTACCCTTTGCACTCATCAGCTGATTATGTTTACAGCTCGCCTCGGCGCTTTGCCTCGCTCACTTCGTCTTGCATGATTGAGGACGCGCCGATCTACCCGCGTTACCGCGACCTCTACCCGACCGGATGCGACTCCGATAGGTGCTTGCTACTAGCCGATTGTTTAGAGCTGGAAGTTGCTCAAAGTGTAGAGAATGTACTCCATGTCAGAAGGCTTCCAGACACTGTTGAAGTGTGAGCCGGCATCGAATGCCATGAGCCATCGCTTTTGCAATGGTGACAGTTTGCCGCGCTCCGCTTTGAGTTCTACCGCGAGCAGTTTGCCGGACACTGGATGCACCATCAGCAGATCTGGGAAGCCTGCATCTCCTTGGACATTAGTTAGCCAGCGACCGCGCGAGTTCTGTGCCGGCAAATCATGATGAATCAGCCAGCCATATCGACGCGCGACCGAGATCACGACTTCTTTCAACTCGGCTTCGCTCATGTTCTTGTCAAACTTCATCGCGCAACATTTCTTCCACATGAATAAACGCTTTATCCGCAATCAAGCAAAATTTGCACTTGCCGCGCTGAAGTGTGCATAAGCCAGTTTTTGCATTTTGGCGTTCATGCCATAAAGCCAGTTCTAATTCCCACACTTTTTGATTCAATTCCACGACTTGTTTGCTTAGGTCATCAATCATCAACATTGCGCTATCAAATGCGCTCATTTCAGTACCTCAATGATTCTGCTTGCTTCATGTGACTTCAATAGTTCCAGCACAGCTTCATCGCTGTTCAGTTCGCGTTGGATCAACTCCAGGAGTCGAAGATCATCCATTCCGGCATCCTTGGCAAGCTTTTTGATGTAGCCGAGTTGCTTCGGTGTCGCGAATGCACCAGAGGGTGTGTGCACTTGCGTGGATGGTTGCCCGGCTGGGCGATCAGTGGTGGGCGCTAGGTTGCCCCCCAGCCGAGCGACCTTTTCCATCTCTTGACGAGAAGGTCGTGGACCATTGCCTTGTCCTTGGATCGGACTATTCGAAATTGCGCGTCCAATTGCGCTCGTCTCCCCGTTTTCGCACCAGCTGGTCATATTGACCCCACGGTCAGATCGTTGCTCATGTGCGTATCCGACTGACATCGGCTTTGCGTCATCAGCATGTCGGTATAGCTCAGCGCGAAAGATGCAAGAGTCTCCGTCGTAGTTCATCATGCAGGTCTCAATACGACCGTCTGGGAATGTTGCCCAGAAGCGGACAAGACGCTGCTCAACGGTTTCGTAGTTGCTTAGATCAAAGCCCATCAGCAGGCCACCCAGACGATCGCATCATTGCCTGAGACGGTCTTGCGTGTGCGTCCTGAGTCCATGACAAGCGCGTCGCGCACAAGTGACACACGCGAAGGTCGGACAGTGTTGCCGGACATGTCAAGTGTGCGCTCTAGTTCTTCGTCAGTAAGTCCACCGAAGAGTTTGATTGCGTTATATATTTTTTGACGCTTTGATCCTGACTTTGGGTAAGCCTTGATTGCTGCGCGCTGTGATGTTGGATGCGCTTTTTTTGCTGTGATGACCACATTGCGATTCACTGTTGGCACATATTTTGTGCCACCGAGACCGGTCGTGATTTGAAATAGTTCTAGCTGATTGTCGGACATGTCGGATGCCTTTTCTATGAGTGCGCCTCTAGCGCTTTGATTGCTAAGTCAAGTGTAGTCACATCGTGAAGTGGCATCGGTTCATTCAACGAAAGCTGGTTCTTCATTGCGCGCAATCGGCGAATGATTGATGCGTGAGGGTTCTTGCTGATTGCCATGATGTCATCCATCAGATTGAAGATCGCCATCGTGTGTGATGCTGACGCGCTTGATTCGAGCACCATCTTCCGAGTTTCTTCGGTGAGTTCACCTTGATTGAATGACACGCCTTCGCTCACTTTACGCTCCATGGTCCCCAGCCGAAGCCGTAACGCTCCACGCCGTAATTGTAAATTGCTAACCCTGCGCGCAGATTAGTCACGGGGTCTAGCAGATTTTTTGGCTTGCTAATAATGCCTAAGCCGGCGAGCCACTTGTGCCATGAGCCGTTGATCTGCAATAGTCCGCGCGATCCCCCAAATGGGTCTTTGCGATTGATCGCGTTAGGTGTGCAATTTGATTCGCGCTGCATGATGGATTCAAGCACGGTTCTCTGATCTGCAGGCCAGCCGAGATTGATCGCAAGAGCTGAGAATTGCTCGCATGCGCTGGTGTAGGGATCAATGTAGATCGTTGAGCTGGTGGTCGTGGTCGGTTCCAGCAAATAGGCGTGCACATCAATGGTCCTAGAAGGCTCGTTAGACGCGCTAGGAGCCTCTGTGAGCGCCGTAATGCCAAAGACTGTGCAAAGCACTAGCCCGATCAATTTTTCTGCAAAGTAGTTCATTTCTTCTCCAGTGGTATTGGCACGCCCCATGATGAAGCATGCGATCTGAATGCAATTTGCCCTAATAGGTATTTGCCGGTATCCGGTTCGGTGAAGATCTGAACGAGGATCTCTTGTCCGTTATCCATGACTCCCGTGTAAACGGAGTAATTGAAGATCTGCGGTTCGCTCATAATCACTTGCCCTTCGTCGGTAATTCGACCCTAGGCGATCGGTGCGCGTTACTGGTGGATTTCGCCAAAGACCTTGAGGAATGCGGCTTTCACCCAGATCACCGAGTCCGCTGCTTGTGGTGTGATCTCAATGTGGAACCAGTCTCCGCCGGGAGCTCCGTGGATCGTCGGCTTCGTGTACTTTTGCCATGCGTAACGATCACAGCGCCAAGCGCGCCCGTGTTCTTTCGGGAAGTAGTCAAGGATGCACTGCACGCCAAGATCGTTCGCGTTAGCAACGACGACATCAATGAAAGAAAGCGCGTTCAATCGTCCTGCTTTTGGATGCTTCTCGCTCTTGCGATATGAAAGATCTACAGCTCTGCCAGTGGCATGCACCGACAATGATCCGGGCTTTCCGCGCATGTCACGCTGACCCCATGATCCGTTATTCCACAGCGCACCATTTGATGCAGCGATTGCTTGCCTGATCCATTCGTCCATGCCGGCGCGTGGTTTTGGTGCTGGCCCGTCAGCGTTGCCGATGTAGTCCCTAGCGTTAGGGATGCCGGGTTTAGCTTTGGCTACTGTCACGACCGAAGGCTTGATCTTTTGGGTTTACCCAGCGGAGCAATGGTGGGATGATTGCAGCGATCGCACCCTTGCCATAGTCCCGTGGATCTGTCGTGCCGGTTGAGTAAACAGCAATGAGTGCGCCCACGACTGAGCGCATGTAGCTGGCGAAAATTGCTTTGTCTTTAGCTGTGATTTTCAACATGGTGATCTATCTTTTCTTCTATTCGACCAAGGATCTGGTGAACTTTTCCGTGGTCTTTTTTGTTGTCGCTGCCGATTTTGCTAATGAGCGCCACCACCACAGCGAAACCCCCACCGACCAAAGCCACCACAATCTGAGGATCCACTTCACTTGCTATTTCTTTGATGTTGCAGGTGCTGGTGGATATGGGTTTGCATCTTTGATTGCTTGAACTGCAGCATCCCAATCGGCTTGAGTTTTAGTGCCGCGTTGCCACTCAAAAAAGATCGGGTCACTGGTTTTGATGTATTCAGCGTGACGAGTATTGCTGATAATTCTGCACTGATTGTCATAATCAACTTGCGCCCATTGAGCGTCTAGTTCAGCTTGCGTTGGTTTTGGATCAGCGCTTGACCATTCAAGTGTTGTGTAATTGTTATCGCTTAGTGACCAAATAGCCGTTTTGTAGTTCGCTGTGAGGATTGCTGCATAGTCGATCATGCTGATATTTCCATGACTGTAATGGTTGATGAAGCGACAGCTGTAGCGCTGTTTTGACTTCTGTTGATGTAACTAGTTCCGCCGGCAAGATCTCGAGATTGCACTTGATATGTGGTTGCTGAAGTTGTTGCTGGACTGTCTAAGTAAAGCATTGTTGCTGATGCAACATAGTCATTGTTGCCTGCTGAATCAGCTGATGCGTAGTTGTTAGGCACATAACTTGCAGTGTTTCCACCAGTGACCTTGATTGCCATGAAGGTTCCGCCGTTGACTGTTGCCATGATGAGAATTTTGCTTGATGTTGCTGATGGCGTGATTGTGGCGCTTAGGCCGGTGACATTTGCATAAGCTCCGGCAGCTCCAGATGTGAACGCTGTGGTCAAAGTGGTGCTGACCACTTGCAAGACTCGGAATGCGCCTCGCAAATTGTTTATTTGTGCTGCTGTAAGGACATCGCCGGCAACAAAGGTTGCTGGGAGTGTGGTTGGGGTTGCCATAGTGTTTCCTAACTTAGTGCGTAGATGGTGTCAAGTGTGGAACTGTCAAGAATGAAGAGCTGATAGACCGTTGTCGGGGTTGTGTAGAAAGTGACGCGATGTGGCGAAGCGTAAGTGATGACATGCTCTACGCCTTCAACGAAGGACTCTTGAGCGATCACGCTGGTAGATGACACGCCTGTCTGGATTGTTTTCTCAATGCTGATCGTGTCACCGATCTCAACTATGGCAACTGCGTCGCGTTCGGCATTCGAGAGCATCTGGAATGGAGCGGAGACGCTTGTGAGTACTGGTGTTGGTTGAGGCTTGATGAGATATTCGGCAAGCGTGAGAGCTGCAGCATCATTGTGGACGAGACTGTCGTTATAGGAAGTTGCTTGGATCAAATACTCAGCTTGGCTTGCAAGATCCTCGGCAGTTTGAGTTGATGTTGATCCGAGATGGGTCACGCTTGCCCGGTTGATTACCTTGTCCGCGCCGAAATTGATCGTCACCTGATCGTATGGTGTGTGCGCTGGATCGTTGTCGCCAAAGTCCACGACCGCGCCGGCAAGCGTCGTCGATATTCGCTTCTGAAATGTGAACACGCCCGATCTGTCCACGAACGCTCTGCCCTGCTCTGCGTCCATGATGTTTGTCAAATAGCCGTTCACATTCGTTCCCTGTGAGACATCGAATGCTGCAGATCCGCCGAGAGTGGCAACACCAGTCTCTATTGACTGCTCACCTACACCTTGAAAAGCATTTACTTCTGGAAGAGCAAGCATCTCCACTACACGCGCTGACGACAATTGTTCAGTAACATTCCAATCATCAAGGATCGTCTGGCTGAGTGTGTATTGAAGATCAATGCAACCGACCGCGACAGTGTCGTTGCCGTCCAGACTGAAGTTGTAGTCGTATGAAACGATGTAACCCTGAAAGAGTGATTCGGCTGTGTTTGTTGAGTCGTATCGGTAGAAGCGCACTCGACGCATCGGTGCGATTCCTGGCTGATTGTTCGCAGGATCATAGGTGCTTGCATCCGTATTGAACGGATTGAAGGCCCCATAGGCGATTTGATCGTTGAGTATGAAGCTCATTGTGCCGGCAGTGAATTGGTCTCCGATGTCTTTGCGACCGCGGAAGATCCGAAGGTCAAGCACTCCTGTGGTCACATCCGCGTAGGTTGTGCCGGGTCCAAGTGTGTAGGTCGTATTGTCAAGCACGCCTTTAGTACTTGAATCAAGCTGAAAAGAATTGATGTCCCAGCCAGTATCTATTTCTAGCTTGTAAGTGCCCGAGTCAATAACTGCTGCGGTCATAGCACTTCAATTGCTGCAGGCCCGTAGGCACGATTTGCTGCCTTGATGTTGTCAATGACAAGACGACCGATCTCCGCGCTAGTGGCGAGACCACCGCTCACGCTGATGTTGTAGATGTTGTCACCGCGACCGGCATTGATCCCTGCGCGCTCTTCAACTGATAACGCTGAAGCGCTGACCGTCGGTGCATTGATGCTGGCAACGCTTGAAGAGAACGACGCGCCGATTCCCTTGATGTCGGCAAGCTTGAGATTTGGGTTCTTGAGCTTCTTCTCCAGCTGAGCGATCGTGTCCGTGATGCCCTTGACCATGGCTTGTCCCTGAGTCACGCCTGCTTTGTAGAACTGGTCTGCACCGAGAATGCCCACAGCCTCAGCAACGAGGTTGAGGTCGTCCACTAACTGGTTGATCCCATTGGGGCCTAGGATCGCGTCTGAGCCACCTTGAATGAGTTCCGTGGCAATTGCGCTACCAGCCTGCTGACCAGCCTCTAAAACCTTCCTGAGCGCCTCTTCGGAGATGCCCATGCGAAGCAATTGCTCCACTTGTTTGCCGAACTGTTTAGCGCCGGCGGCTTGCTGTGTGAGCTGATCCAAGATGCTTGTGCCGGCTTCCTTGGCAGCGTCGGCTGCACCAGAGATGGAAAACTCTCCCGTGACCGACTCCGCGACAGTCTCCTTGAAATCGTCATAGGCTTTCTTTGCGTCGTCAAGTTTTGCGGTCGCCGAGTCAAGCGCTGCAGTGAATTGATCCGCAAGTTCCTGTCGAGCTTTCTTGATCTTTTCCGCCATCTCGTCAATGGCTTTGCCAGCACCGCCGGCAGCCTTTTCGGTTCCGCCTAGTTGAGTGTTGATCTCGCTGAGCTGTGGTCCGATTGGTCGAATGGTTTCAACTGCAGAGCTGGTGTTTCGCTTGAACGCTGCCATCGCTCCGGCAGCGACGACTAACCCTGCAGCGATTGCGGCTGCACCGACACCGACTGTCAGAGCTGTGTTTGCTGCCGTGGCTGATGCTGCGAGTCCCCAGTTCAGCGCGGTTGCAACGACGGTGACAGCGTTAGCTGCAAGCATTGCGACCTTGAATGTGACGAGTGCAGCGGCTGCTGCAGCGATTGCTGTGCCGATTCCTAGAATGATGCCGACATGGTCTTGCGCCCATTTGCCGAATGAGATCAGCGCTGGGAGTAGAGCATTGACAAGTGGCAGGACTGCAGCACCGATTGCTTCCTTGGCTTCGTCCATTGCGATTGAAAGCTTCTTGAATTGTCCCTGTGCAGAGTTTGCTGCAAGCGATGCTGATCCGCCGAATGTCTTTGCAAGTGACTGCATGACCTCATCAACTGATGCGCCATCTTTGATGAGCGAGTAGAGCTCTGGGGATAGTTGTTTGATCGCTTTTGTGTTTCCTGCATATGCCTTGCTGACTGCATCGGCTACTTCTTGGACTCCTTTGCCGGTCGCTGCGGACACATCAAGGACAGTTTTGAGCGCGTCCTGTGCTGATGCTAAATCGCCAGTACCACGGACAAGGCTGGCAAGTGCCGGACGAAGCTCATCGTCCGCAACCGCTGCCGACATTGACAGCGTGCTGATGAATTCCTCATTGGCTTGAATCTGTTTTTCGGTTGCTCCAGTGGTTGCTTGAAGTTGGCGCGCAAGCTGAGCTTGTGCAGCCTGATCCGCGGCTGCGGCCTTGGCTGTAATGACGAGCCCTGCACCGAACGCTGCAAGCGCAGCGGTTGCCGGCAAGAATGCTTTATTGACTGCAAAGGCTGCCTTCTGGGAATTGGTTTCAAGTGCCTTGAATTGCTCGAAGGTTTTCTTGAGTCCGTCACCTTGGAAGTCGGTGATGATGGGAATGCGGATTGCCATTAGAGATTGCTCCTACTCAGCGCAATGGTGAGCTGACGCTCGACTTCTTCTGTGATGTTTCGGATCGCTGCTTCAATGTTGTCTGTGTTGGCTTCTACTGCAGGCCACATTGAGCGCGAAGCTTTGCCGAATGTCTTGTCCATGTTTTCTATGAGTGTGTTGTTCCAGTCATAGTTCACGCCTTTGCGCTTCTGTGTGGATGATGATCTTCCGCCACGACCAGCGATGTCAAAGACGATGCCGGCAGGGTTCTTCTGCTGAATGATAAATGCGCTCAGAGTCTCGTATTGTGCACCCTTTTCTAGGTTCTTTTTGCGTGCGCGTCGAGTGTCAATTTTGACCGTGATGGATCGGTTCGCGATCGCTTTGTCCCATGGGAAGATGTGTCGCCACTTGCGACCGAAGCCACGCATAACTGTTTGACCGATGCCAGCTGGGAGATTGTTTCGCGCGTCCGAGATTGTCGGCTGCATGAGTGCGCGATAGTCCTTTGTTATCTGTCGGCGTAGATCTGGGGCGAGTTTGTTCAGCGTCTTGAGATCTTCCTTTATCCCAAATACCTGAACGCCAGTTCTTGCCATGTCATCACTTCCTGTTTCTTTCCTCTAACACAGTAGTGACAGTGAGTAGGTCGGCAGTGTCAAACTCTTCTTCGTAGAAGCGCGGAGCCCACGAAAGACTGACCAGCAATTCTGCTAGGAGCCTTCGGTGAGTTCCGCGTGGGTAGGGTTTTCTATTTCCTCAGCGCTCACTTCTAC
>Ga0209358_10002221_pt1 | contig 14944 bp, 19 predicted proteins | sample LauGreFa1BDMLBSN_2_FD_187574 | JGI IMG/M metagenome (GOLD analysis project Ga0209358, IMG submission 187574) | Freshwater lake microbial communities from Lake Michigan, USA - Fa13.BD.MLB.SN (SPAdes) (version 2) | ecosystem: Environmental > Aquatic > Freshwater > Lake | place: Lake Michigan, USA... | reverse complement strand
TTCCAATTAGTCATCAATTGATTTCGCTGAATTGAAATCCATTCTTGAACAAGACGTACAGCAGTGGCGGGCAGTCGACCATCCATATGTGCGCCGTCAATGATCCTGAATCTTGCCTCGGCGCCCAAATAAAAGGCTTGAATGTGCGGCGGATTGTGATCATAAAAATACATGTAAATCGAGATTCCATAAAACTCGCAAAGCTTGGGCACCCATCACTGTGAGCGCTTGCCACGCAATCAGGCGACTATGCAATGCCTAATTCTCGGGCGGCTGCATTAGCGATTCGCGCACCACTCATTCGCCGAATCAATAACAGTCCGTCAATCTGAGCGACAACGCTTGCAGCGATATCCCGCCGCTGTCTCACCGTCTTGGCCTTCACTCGCTGCGCCAACCATTCAATCCATCCGTTCATCAAGGCTGGAGCTAACTCTGCGTACGGCGATTGTCCAGCGCTGGCTAATCCGATGATCTCAAAAAAGCCGTTGAACATTGGCTGGGCCTTCTTGGTAGATAACACTGGCCAAGCGCGACGCATTAGCTCAATAGCCGGCAATGAGTCAGGACCAAATGCGACCTCGAGCATATTTTGCAACTCAATTCCAATGCCGACCACCACGGACTGAATCAAATCGGCTCGATTCGGGAAGTAGTACACAATCATACGATCGCTAATACCCAGTTCCTTCGCTAACCGGCCAAAACTGACTGCGCTCACTCCTTCTGAAAGCGCAATCTGAATCGCTGCCTCTAAAAGGGATTCACGGTCATGGCGGTAGCCCATGCCCTTGACTTTACCGCGACTGACTTTCTATAGTTTTGTAGTAGTCACTACAAAAGGAGTTGATGTGCGTAAAATTTTTCCGCATGTTCCCATGCTTCTCACTGGGGCAGTCTTAGCTTTCGTCGTCGCACTCATCTTTAGGCTGGTCCCCGATGACTTCCCTACTCATGCCACTGGCCGAGTAGTGCTTTTTGTGATTGGACTGGCCACAGCTCCTGGTTTCATAGTTTTTTGTCGGAAATGGGAAAAGATCATTCATCGACCGCACGTCATGAACTCTTCAATCGCAACAATCGGCGCACTCACGTTTGACTCAATCACAACTGGCTTCGCTCCCCAACTGTACGGCCATACCGGAGTCGCCTCAACAATAGTTTTTGCATCAATTGTGTTTGGTGGCATCTGCATTGTCGTCTGCGACTACCTCAGCACCGAAAGGAAATAAAAATGAATTCTCAACAGCCGATTGACGTCATCAAAGCCTTCCTCAAAGTCATGGAGACCAACGACATTGACACAGCAGTCCAATTTGTCGACGACAACTTGGTCTACATAAATGTGCCCTTTGGCTTTGAAGCCGGCACTGTTCACGGACCTGATGGGATGCGCTCAGTGCTGGGGCCAGCATTCGCGAACGTCATCAGAAATGAATTCATTATCAAAAATGTTTCAGTTGACGGCGAAACTGTATTTCTTGAACGACTCGACCGACATCAATTACCAAACGGCTGGGCCGAACTTCCCGTTGTTGGAGTTTTCAAAGTGAAAGATGGGAAGATATCCGAATGGCGCGACTATTTCGATATGTCAGTGTTTGTTGCGCAAATGGAAGCAGCAAGTTAGACGACCATTCATCTGATCTTTGGTGATGTCGTATACCGAACGCATTGAACAATGCCGAAATCGCCAAGTCTGGAATGTCTAGAACTCTAGGTAATCCTCGTTAACGCTCAGCGACCACTGCGGTTCACGTCGTTCAAGAAATGAGTTGACACCTTCTCGCGCGTCGGCTTTCCCCATCAGGTGTACATGCAGATCACTTTCAGCCTGGTTCATTTGCTCAGCCGTCATCGCAAAGGACTCCCACAACAGACGTTTACTGAGCGCCACTGAAACCGGAGCGGTATTCATAGCAATGTCATGAGCAACTTCTAAGGCGTGCGGCAAAACTTCATCGTTTGCGAATACACCCGATGCAATCCCCAACTCCACGGCTTCAGTACCATCAAAAGTTCGACCGGTCAGCAAGATGTCGGCGGCCTTGGCGACCCCCACCAGTCGCGGCAACGTCCAGTGACTCATCGCGTCAGGCAAGATACCTCGGCGAACTTGCACTACTCCGTATTTTGCGTCGCGTGCAACAAAGCGCAGGTCGCAGTGCAGAGCAAGCGTTAGCCCGATTCCAATTGCGTGACCATTAATTGCAGCAATGACAGGTTTGCGAATCTTCCATGCAGGTGGGTTGACCGGGTTTGAACTGAACTCTGTACTTTCAGTTCGTTCAAAGACGTCAGCGCCCCGAGAAAAATCCGCACCGGCACAGAACGCCGGCGGAGTTCCAGTGACAACGACAACTCGCACCGCATCATTGGTGTCGGCCATTTCGTAAATGTCGCCAAGCGCGCGACCCATGGCGGCGCTAAATGCATTACGTGTCTCGGGTCGATTCAAAGTGGCGACCAGAACGCCGTCATCGCGAAGTTCGCACAGGAGATCTTCTGTTCCGGTATCTAACTTCACTCCCCGATCTTAGATGCGTGTTCTTTAATTGGCGTATGGTGATCTCATGAAGTGCTCCGATATCCCAGTCGCACATACACCAGCCGGCGGTTACGGACCAACCTTTCCCCCTCTCATCTTGGGCGATTGCACCGAACCACTCATTGAGGGCGCACCCGACTTGCGCGGCATTTGGAAAGTCATCACAGCAACTCGAGGTGGCGAAACAGTTTCTGCCGATGATCGATTGATGTCGTACACCGAGCGCATTGAACAATGCGGAAATCGAATTGTTGATTGTGGCGGCGGAACAATCGCTGATGCGCGTGCCGACGGCACCGAAGAAAATGGCGTGCACGACGTATCGGTCTTTGATTACACGACACCGATTCATGTCGTCGCGTCATACGAAGACGGCGTCTTTGTGTTGCGACCCGTTGGTTTGCCAGGAATTGAAGTCACGCGCCAACTCGATGAACACGGCCACATGATCTGGAAACGACCCGACATGGGCGGAGTCGTCGTCACTCTTGAAAGAGTGAGCGAGCCCCGCTAGGGGGCATCACCTGAACCCTTATGGCCGACACCGTCAAAGCAGAGGGCGAGTCCGCTCTTGTTCAAGAATTAGCCGACGCCATTATTCAGGCACAAAAATCAGAAATTGACACTCTCGAACTGCTTATCAAATAGCGGGTCGGCGAGATCATCTCTTTGGAGTAAACCCCGATGCTAGGGTTTGTCATGACCTTCATTCACGCCAAATCCCGCCTTATGAGTCCTCGCCGTGCAGTTGTTTTCCTTCTGCCAATTCTTGGACTCAGCATCATCTCTTGTGGAGGTGACTCTGGCTTGTCATCTCAAGGCAGCGAAGAAGAATTTTGCGAGATGCTGAGGGTCATCGAATCCGATCAAGTTTTTGAAAGCGCGATGGAGGATCCCGCGGCACTGACCGAGGCCACAGAGTTGTTAACTGATCTTGCCAAAGCCGCTCCGACAACAGAACTCAAAGAGGCCATCGAAACCTTGATCCCCGTCATGGAGACCATGGCCACCATTGATGAGAACGATCCCGAAGCTCTCGCTTCGCTCATGGAACTCATGAGCGACCCCAAACTTGAAAGTGCCGGCGAGACTGTGGATGCCTACAGCACAGACGTTTGCAAAATAACGACTTCTGATTCCGGCGAAACGAGCACCGAAGAGTCTCTTGCCCCGTAATTCGGGTTTCGAGAATTATTCTCCGGTGAGTTCTTTTTTCAGTTCACGCTTCAAGAACTTACCGCTGGCATTGCGTGGGATTGGCTCGTCACGGAACCAGATCTTCGTCGGAATCTTGTGCTTGGCAATCGTGCCTGACAAGAAATCTTGAAGTTCTTTTTCAGTCAGTGACCGACCTGGGCGCAACACAATGACTGCTGCAACTTCTTCGCCGAGTCGCTCTTCGGGAATACCGAAAACGCAGGCTTCTGCAATTGCATCGTGGTTGTATATCGCGGTTTCGACTTCGCTGCAATACACATTTTCGCCACCGCGGATCACCATATCCTTGGCACGGTCGACAATGTACACAAAGCCGTCTTCGTCAATGCGAGCAATATCTCCGGTGTTCAACCAACCATCACGAATACTGTCAGCGGTTGCTTCTTCACGATTGAGGTATCCCTTAATCACGATTGAACCACGAACACACAGAACACCAACAGTGGTCGGTCCGGCGGGCAAATCGTTGCCATCTTCATCAACCAGTTTGCCTTCAAGCGTCGGCACCAGTGGTCCGCACGACTCGGGCTTAGCAATGAACCAACGAGCCGAGTTGGCTGTAATGATTCCGTGAGTTTCGGTCATTCCGTAACCAGTTGACGGCTGTCCGCCCTTCAGCGCACCAGCAATCTTGTGCACGAGGTCAGGCTGCAGTGCCGCGCCACCCCCGCCCATTCCTTGCATTGAAGATGTGTCCCGCTTTTCCCAATCGGGGTGCAACAGCATTTCGCGGCTCATCGTCGGCACACCAGAGAAGCTGGTGACTTGTTCGCGCTCGATGAGTTCAAGTGCACGACCCGGGTCCCACTTGTACATCAAAACAACCTTGGCACCACTTGCAGTTGCCGCATGCAAAATGCAGTTGCACGCAGTCACGTGAAACAACGGTGTCGGCGCCATGAAGCACGGAGGCAGTGGAGCCTTGGGCTCACCTGTCGGAGCAGGCACATCGCCAGCAGCAATTGCTTTTTGTTCGGCCATCGTCGCGGCCATGTTCATGGCGACCAGGTTCAAAATGTTGGCGACTGAACCACGATGAGTCAACTGCGCGCCCTTCGGGAAACCAGTGGTGCCCGATGTGTAGAAAATCGTGGCGTCGTCATCTTGATCAAATTCAATGTTCGGCAACACACCCGGGTCGGCAGTGGCCATGACATCTGTCCAGCGTGCTCCACCTGCAGGCAATGCTCGGTCGGTGCGCACTGAAATGACATGCATCTTTGGCACCTTGTTGATTTGGCTCAGTCGTTCTAAGCGCTCGTCGTCAACGATCAACACACCTGGCTCACTGTCGTTGAGTGCGTACTCCATCTCTGAAGGCGTCCACCATGCATTCATGCCGACAGCTGCCGCGCCAATGGACACTGTTGCCCAATAACCCACAACCCACTCGGGGTAGTTACGCATTGACAATGCGACTCGGCTGTGGCGACCAATTCCTTGGCTCACCAAGTACTGCGCAAGCTTGCGCACCTGTGCATGAATCTCGGCGTACGAGTACCGCTCATCTTCATAGACGAGATAATCCTTGTCACCGTTGATCGCGGTCGCTTCCCACATCACTCGCATATTGGGCGGCGCAGTGGTGTACACCTTGACGGGGATGCCCCGCACTTCGGCGATTGAGGTCGCCAAAGGCGATCCAGGGGTATCAAGTTCGGCACGGGCGGCTAGGTAATGGTGAATCACGCTCCCATCATTACCGATTGCGAGTCAGATTTACGATCCCCAGGTGCCATTTCCCAAGGCTCTTCTTTTATGCCAACATGACGTGTGCTTTCCGTGCCGATCGTTGACATTTCTCGTCCCACCGCGACTTCGCTTGAAGCCCTCGACGCCGCCTGCCGAGACCACGGGTTCTTCCTTCTCAGTGGCCATGGGCTTGATGACCTCATCAACCGCACCTGGCAGCAAACATCTCGGTTTTTCGATACTGATCGCTCAATCAAAAACGAGATAACCCGCGATATCGACAATCCCATGGGCTACTACGACCGCGAGCTCACCAAGCGCAAGCGGGATAACAAAGAGGTCTTTGATTTCTTAGATCCAACCATCGACCAAATTGATGCCCGCAATCGTTGGCCGCGCGACCTACCCGGATTTCGTGACACGTTGGTTGAGGCATATGACGAATTCAGCAAGCTTGCCGATCGCACGCTGTCCCTCATCCATTCAGCACTTCAACTGTCTGAGGGCTCGCAGAAAGAAATGATGGGCAGCCGCTACGGAAGCATGATGCGACTCAACCATTATCCAGTCGGCGATCCTGTCCCCGAATCTGAACGTGACGGACTTCCCGAGCTCGGCCCAACTGCCCTCGGCTATCACACCGACCCTGGCACGATCACGTTGCTATTGCAAGACAACGTTGGTGGCCTTCAAACAGAATCGCTCGACAGTGGATGGATCGATGTTCCACCAACCGACGGAACAATCGTGATCAATCTTGGTGATTGCATGCAGGCCTGGACGAACGATCGCTACCGCGCCGCAGTTCACCGCGTTGTGCCGATGACCCAGCAACGCCGCTTTAGTATTCCGTACTTCCAAAATCCAGCTCGTGATTCCACCATCAAACCGATTCCCGAACTTTGTGCCGACGGTGCGCGTTACCGCGAATTCTCGTGGAAAGAGTTCATGGCCGCTCGGGCATACGACAACTTCACCGATCTCGGAACCGAAGACACTCAAGTCACCGACTTCCGAGTCAATGCGTAAACAACAAATGAAGTCGTTGTAATGACGCAACCAACGACTTGGCAGATCAACGCATCAAATCTTGCCGAGCACGCGCGCAACCCAATACATACTGACGCTGGTGCGCAAGCTGCCGGATTTCCACGAGCGCTCGTCGCCGGAGTAACGACCTACGCGTATCTCACACATCCACTCATCGTTGCCTGGGGGAAAGACTGGTTGCATAACGGCGGAGGTGAAGTGAAGTTCCGTCGTCCAGTTTTTGATGGCGATGCCTTACGTTGCGTGCCAGCCAATGACGGCGAAGCCACAACAATCGATGCAATCACTGATGAACCCGATCAACCTCGCGCTCGGTTTGTTGCGGTTAAAGATTTGGGTCCGGTCGCACCAATGCGCGATGGTGAATCATTACCAATTCTCGAAATCCCCCTCATTGGTGAATGGGGATCTGATTACGGCCACCGCGCTGGCGACGATCTCGACTTCTGTTTGCTGAACAACTATGTACATCCAGCGGTGTGGCCAGCGCTTGCCAACAACGCTGTTCACCAATTCGTTGCCCGAGGAAGCTGGATTCATACCCGCAGCATTATTCGCCACCACGGAATCGCCCATGGCGGATCTGTCGCAACCGTCAAATCAAGGGTGGTTCGGCGTTTTCAATCACATGGTGAGCGGGCCATTCTTGATGTACACATCGAAATTGATGGACGCATCGTGGCAACGCTCGAACATGAAGCAATCGTCGCTCTTCCCTGAATTTCACGGTTAGTTTGTCGTCATGGCATCAACCACTGTTTCAACCGGCATCACCCTTGAATACGAAGTACATGGCGAAGGCGATCCGTTACTTCTCGTGATGGGACTCGGAGGGCAACTCGTTGCTTGGCCAAGTTCGTTCATCGCTGGTCTTGTCGACCGAGGTTTCAAGGTCATTACCTTTGACAACCGCGACATTGGCTTATCCACCAAGGTCGACGCCGCACCTCCGACCAAATTGCAGTCGGCAATGTTCTCGATTTCTCGTCGTTTCGCCAAGTCGGCATACCTTTTAAGTGACATGGCCAAAGATGCTGTGGGACTTCTGGATGCTCTCAACATTGAACGAGCACATGTTGTCGGAATGTCAATGGGCGGAATGATCGCTCAGACAATGGCAATTGAACACCCAAGTCGCGTGCGTTCATTAACGTCAATCATGTCAACCACCGGAAATCCCCGCGTTGGCCGACCGAAGACATCAGTCTTGTTGCGCGCCGGCAAGCTGACCCGCGGAAGTAGAGAAACTTTTCCTGATCGTCAAGCAGCACTTTTCAAATTGTTCTCTGGTTCGCTGTATGACGAATTAGAGATTCGCGAAGTTGCCAAGCTTTCAGTCGAGCGCAACTTCACTCCCGACGGAACAGCACGCCAAATGGCCGCGATCATGGCGAGCCCCGATCGCACGCCACTACTGAAGAAACTCAATGTGCCAACGCTCGTCGTACACGGTCTTGAAGATGGACTCGTTCAACCGTCTGGTGGATACGCAACGACCAAGGCGATACCCGGAGCACGTTTGTTGGCATTCCCCGACATGGGGCACAACTTGCCGCAAGCGCGTATTCCAGAAATATTGGATGAGATCAAACGCAATACGTTGCGCTCGTAAACATCTTCAACTCGCTATTACGGCGCAGTTGCCTCAAGTAATTCCCACGAGTTCTCGGGGCTATATCCACCTGCGGCCATGATGATCGAGTTCGCTCCGGCATCGATGTGTTCTTGCATACGGTTGCGAATGGTCTCGATACTTCCCCAAGCAACATAGGTATCGACCAACCGATCGCTTCCACCATTGGTCCAATCTGATTCGTCAAAACCTTGCGAGGCCCATTGACGCTGGTAGGCCGGCAATGGCAAATAGATCGACACCATGGCGCGACCAACGGCACGACCAATTGTGGGATCAGTTGTTAAACAGCATGGAAGAACCACGTTCAGGACTTTGTCGGCACCAACTAAACCACGGGCGTGCGTGGTGTGTTCGGGAGTTTGCATATACGTATTGACACCATCGGCGACTTCGCCAGCAACTGCCAACATCTTGGGTCCGTGGGCAGCAATATAAATTGGGACTGGTTCATAAACCGCCGGAGCCATGATGGGCAACGGACCACGCAGTGCATTGACATACTCGCGTGTTTTCTGCACCGGATTTTCCCACGGGATACCCCGCATTTCAGAAGCAATCGTGTTTGAAACTCCGAGGCCGTGAATAAAGCGTCCTCCTGAAAGTTCTGACAATGTGCGTGCGGCTTGCGAACTACAAATGGCATCGCGCCCATACATGTGAGCAATACCCGATGCGACTTTGATCTTGGTGGTGTGATGCAAGATGAATCCTGCAGTCACATAAATTTCGCGCCCGAAAATATCGGGCAACCACGCTGACAGATGTCCGGTCGATTCAAGGCGTTGCACATGCGCAATCAAATCTTTGGGCTGCATCATGTCGGCAACCGTCATGATTCCGGCGACGTGGGACCTGTTGGTTGTTGTCATTGTTGGCTCCTTGTGGTGAGATCAATCAGTCAAAATTACGAACGCTTGAAATTGGGCGTGCGGCGTTCGGCCATAGCTTTGGCACCTTCGGCGAAATCATCGGTTTGGCGAAGTCGTAACTGTTCAGCCATCTCGTGTTGCGTTGCGGCATGAACTTGATCGGCAATATTCCCTCGCAGAGTTGCCCGAATTGACTCAACCGCCAAAGGAGCCGAAAGCGCAATCTCTTTTGCTAACTCCAAAGATTCATCCAGCAGGTTTCCAGGATTCGCCAAACGATCGGCAAGACCACAGGAGTATGCCGCTGCTCCGTCAATGCGTCGACCAGTCATCAACAGTTCAGCGGCACGTTGCTCACCTATCGCACGAGGCAACGTGACTGACAAACCAAAACCATGGTGAAAGCCGAGTCGTGAGAAATTTGCACTCACCCGAGTCTCAGTAGTCACCACTCGAAAGTCTGCTGCCATCGCCAAGCCCAGGCCGCCGCCAATTGCCGCGCCCTGCACAGCAGCAACGATCGGTTTACGAGTTCGGAACAAACGCTCGGCTGCCCCGTACAGATCGGCTGTTGAATATGCGGGTGCAGATCCCGAGAAGTCGGCCCCTGCACAGAAGTTCTTGCCTTCAGCGCATAGCACGACAACCCGACAATCGTCATTGTTATCAAGTTCTTCGAGCGCGTCAGCGACGGCCGAAATCATCAGAAAAGAAAAGAAGTTATTCGGGCCACGACACAGACGAATTGAATAGACATGGTCACAAAACTTTTCAATGTCAACATATGGTTCGGAATCAACTGTGTTCATGAGTTGTCATCTGTCAATCAAATTGCGTTTGAACAGATCGAGCAAGACGTCCCAATGTCGAGCGTCGGCAACGGCGTCATAGGCCGGGCGATCGTTGAAGGCAAAACCGTGATGATTACCCCAATACCGTTCAATCGACCCCTGAACCCCTGTTACCTTCATTGCTTCTTCAAACTGGTCAACCATTGCAAGCGGAACATAATCATCATGTTCGGCACAACCGACATAAATCTCACCGCGTATATCGCCAAGACGAGCATGGGGTGAATCTGGAGAATCGGTCACAAGTCGAACTCCGTAAAACGATGCTGCGGCTTTCACACGGTCCGACAGTTCGGCAGCAATGAACAACGCAAATGGACCAGACATGCAATAACCAACACAACCGACACTCGATGCATCAGCTACCGATTCGTTTTCGGCGAATGAGAGCAAATCGCTCGCATCGCGAACAACCATGCGATTGCCGATGCCACGCATCAATTCACTCATACGTTGAAAAGATTCTCTATTCGTGAAATCAAGTTCAAAAGCTGGGGTCGTTCGGTAATACAAGTTAGGCAACATCACGTAATAACCGTTTTCAGCAATTCGTTGTGCCATTGAATGAAGTAACTGACGCTTGCCAGGCGCATCCATCAAAAACACGACAACCGGAAAAGGACCAGGGCCCTCAGGGTGCACGACGTAGGTCGACATTGAACCTTCGGTCGTCTGGATTTCGAGATGGCGTTCAATCACAAGATTCACCATAGTGCGTTTTAGCCACAGTTTCGACATTGATGTCGAAAACGGCTACGGTAAGCGAATGGCTGAAATTCTCCCGGCAACTGCGGGCATTCATTTACCTCAAGCAGGTCCAGCTTCTTCAGGTGAAGCCATTCGACGCGCCGCCGTCTTGGCCGAAGATTTGGGTTATGCCGATGTCTGGGTGAGCGACCACCTCGCCGTGCCCACCGGCGCCGACTATCCCCCGTCGGCGTACATCTTTGAACCGTTCATCGCCATGACCTGGGCAGCCGCGTACACCAAGCGAGTCGGGCTCGGAACGACCGTGTTGGTTCTGCCGATGCGCAATCCGTTGGCGGTTGCCAAAATGGTTGCCTCGCTTGATCACATGAGTGGCGGTCGCGTGATTCTCGGAATCGCCGCCGGTTGGCTTGAAGCCGAATTCAATGCACTCGGAGTTCCATTTGCCGAACGCGGACCTCGCACTGACGAAGCAATTGAAATCTTGCGGCGAGTCTGGACCGACGACCACATCACTGCCGACTTCCCAATTCACGATGCCCACTTCGTGTCGATGCGTACCAAGCCACAACCACTGCGTCATGTGCCGCTGTGGATCGGTGGACATGCCGATATCGCGCTGCGTCGCGCCATTGATGTTGGCGATGGCTGGCACGGAGCATTCTTGAGCCCCGAACAAACCGAGCGTCGCGTGAAGAAGCTTCGCGAAGGTCGTCCTGAACAATCGTTTCCAATCTCGATGCGCACCCGTTGGGATGCACTCGAAGATGACAACGATCTGATCTTGGCCGAAATTGATCACTATCGCGAGATTGGCGTGACGCACTTTGTTCCCGAACCTCGTCAACGCACTCTTGATGGCTACTTGCGAGCGATGGAAATACAAGCCGACCTCTTCCGCCGTGCTTCAGTATCAATGATTGATTCGTGATGGTCGATGTATGAGTGAAAATTCAACAACTCGCGGTGGTTTCACACCAAGTGGTGTGGCGGCAGTGCGACGAGCCTCGGTTGAAAGCTCACCGACCAGTAAAGCAACTCGCACCCGCCACATCATTCTTGAGGCTGCACGGGCCGAGTTTGATCGCTACGGGTACACCAACACCACGATCGAACACATCGTCACCAAGGCTGATGTGGCCCGCGGAAGTTTCTATACCTACTTCGAATCAAAGATCGATGTGTTCCGGCACCTCGCAGCAACGATTGACCGCGAAGTTGCAAGTGACGTCGTTGCCTTTGAGCGCAAACGTTCTGGCAATCCCATAGAGAACTTGCGTATTTCGAATCGCAATTACCTTGCCGTCGTGCGACGCAACGCTGATCTCTATCGCTTAGTTGACGAGGCATCGGCCCATGATGAAGAAATCAAAAAACAAAGATTGCGATCACGTCAGCAGCACATCACCCGCGTTGCAGCGTCGATACGTCGTTGGCAAAGCAAAGGTTGGGCCGACCCCGATCTTGATGCGTCGCTCACTGCCGCAGCCTTAGTTTCGATGTTGTCGGGCTTTGCCCAATGGCTTCATGTGGGGGGCGACACTTACGACAATGACGCCGCCGAACAAACATTGACCGATATTTGGATTCGTGCCTGCAAACTTGCCGACCCCAACGAGGTTTCGTGATGAGTGCGGTCACTCGTGAGTCCGTTCAACAAGAAGTTCAAGAATGGCTGAACACAAATTGGGACCCGCAACTCTCACTACAGGCGTGGCGCGAACGCCTAGTAGATGCTGGCTGGGCAGTTCCATCATGGTCAAGAGAGTGCTTCGGACGTGACTTACCTGCTTGGGCCGACCAGATAGTTGCTGACGAGCTGCGCCTCATTGGTGCAGTTGGTAATCCGCTTGGCAGCGGAATGTCATTAGCAGCACCCACGATCGTCGAACATGGTTCTGACGAATTGAAGAGACTCGTCTTGCGTCAAACATTGACCGGTGAAAAAACTTGGTGCCAACTCTTTAGCGAACCAGGTGCCGGATCAGATCTGGCAAGCCTCTCGACTTCGGCAGTTCTTGATGGCGACGAATGGGTGATCAACGGCCAGAAGGTGTGGAATACGAGTGCTCATCATGCCGACTACGGAATGCTGCTGGCACGAACGAATCGGGACGGTTCGAAGCATCATGGAATTTCCTATTTCGTTTTGCCGATGCATCAGCCTGGTATTGAAGTGCGTCCAATCAAACAGATGAACTATCACTCATCGTTCAACGAAGTTTTCATGACCGATGCTCGAATTCCGGTAAACATGATTATCGGAACCCTCGACGATGGCTGGCGCGTTGCTCGTGCGACTCTTGCTCACGAGCGAACGTTTTCGACGATGCGTCGTCCGAAATTCGTCCATAACAATGCAATAGAAAGTCGTGCCGTGCGCGACGCCGAGCACGAGGCCGAAGAGCATTTCAAAACATACGTGTGGTACCCACAACGTGCCGGCCGTGTTGATCTCGTTGTTGAACGAGCCCAATTGCTTGGAGTCTCAAACGATCTGGTGATTCGCCAGAACATTGCAGCCTTGTTGTCTTTCCAGAAAATGAATGAGTGGACTGCGTTAAGAGCCCGTGCGGCTCGTGCGCTTGGTCGACCACCTGGACCCGAAGGTTCGATTGGCAAGTTGGCCGCTTCAGAAGTTTCACGTATGGCTCACCAAGTGCACTCGTTGATTAGTGGCGCGCATGGAATGTTGCAGAACGGCGATCACGTGCACGATGCAACGATTGCCGAAGTATTGGTGAGTACACCTGCTCAATCAATCGCCGGTGGAACCGATCAGATTCAACGATCAATCATTGGCGAGAAAATCCTCGGACTCCCCCGCGACGACAGCAACTAGTTGGTGATGTAATCCAAAAGTTCGTGAGTGCGTTGCGAATGGTCCGTTTCGTCGGAGCGAAGTCCATCTACTAACGCGACAACATCAGGAGTATCAACCTTAAATGTCGTTGCCAACCGTTCAACGATCTCACTCGTGAATTCAATATGCGGTTGAATGCCCCAGGCATTTCCCATGCGAAACAACGTGTCGGCATGCGGCAATTGCGCCATGACCTCAGCACCGACAGGCGCAGTGATCGCGTCTTCATGCCATACCGCCCAGTTTCCCTGAACAACTTCGGGTGCAGATGGTGTCAGAGTCATTTCGGTGAACGCACGAAAAGTTTGATCCATTCGTCGCACGCTTCCACCTAGAGCACAAGCCAACACCTGAGCTCCGAAGCAAATACCTACAAACTGTCGACCGCCAGAAACCCACTGACGAACCAATTCGATTTCCTGCTGTGCCGGTGCCAAGCAATATCCATCAGCAACCGAGCTAGGTGAGCCCAAAACAAAAAGAATGCCTCCCTCGACATGATCGAGGGAGACAAGTGAATCTTCAATTATATCTTCTCGGTAGACATGAGTGACTTCGTAATCACGAAGCTCAAACCATGTACCGATGTTGCCCAACTCATGAGCAACCGCGCGATGCGATAAAACAATCGCGCGATTCATGTCAGGCAACTCGAGTAAGGGTTGCGCTGTCTGTGTGCGGGAAGATATCGGGGAACTGATCCATCTTCAGGCTGCTGTTTTCTGTATAGCTCCACGAATCAGGACCATTAACGGTGACTGTCACGGTGTACGCACGGGTGCTTGCATGCTGACCGAGGTAGGTGTTTTCACCGATCGCATAAGTTGACGAACCTAATTCGGCGCTCATCGTGAATTCTTTCGCATCAGCCGTTGTCTTGCCGCCAGCCAATACGACGATTCCACGGGGCACGACGAATCCGCGCAACACTTCACCAGTCGCCGCATCCCACAACCAATAACCAACTTCCGTGTGGAAGGGGTTTTGTTCGTCATCGCGCCACATGGCGGTTTTGTAATCGAGACCGTACAAAGATTGCGAACCATTTTCGACTGGGCCGAACGGCTTCATCGTCACCTTTTCAAGGTATGGCGTCTTCCATACTTCGCCACGGCTATGTGAAAACGAGGTGTCAAGCCCACCTTGGCCTTGCCATTCCCCGATTAATCCTGCGAGAGGACCCCATTCTTGAGTCATTTTTTCTCCTATTTTCTCGGTGGCTAGATAAGCGAGACGCTACCGCAGCAACTGCTTGGCTTACGGTGCGACGGCCAACAATCACACGTGGTTTCTCTAATAGGATTAGCCTGAGAACAATGGAAGTACTTGGCCTACATCATGTGAACGTCAATGTGCATTCGCTTCCCGAGGCACTCGAGTTTTACGTTGAAGGCTTGGGCTTCACCTCGTTTGAGCGACCCGGCTTCAAGATCGACGGTGCGTGGCTCAACATGGGACTACACGAACTACATCTATTTGTTCGGCCCGATGCAGTCATCGACCGCCATC
>Ga0209358_10002220_pt1 | contig 14946 bp, 10 predicted proteins | sample LauGreFa1BDMLBSN_2_FD_187574 | JGI IMG/M metagenome (GOLD analysis project Ga0209358, IMG submission 187574) | Freshwater lake microbial communities from Lake Michigan, USA - Fa13.BD.MLB.SN (SPAdes) (version 2) | ecosystem: Environmental > Aquatic > Freshwater > Lake | place: Lake Michigan, USA... | reverse complement strand
ACCTTCGAGCTTACGCGTCGCGGCGTCGTTGCGGAGGACGATCTCGCGCGGCTTCAGCAGACGCTGGAGGACGTCGATGATGGTGGCGAGGCGGCGGTCGATGCCGCAGGTCAGCGCCTGGATCGTGATGAGGTCGTTGTAGCGGTCGACGACGAGGCCAGGAAGGCTGTCGGCCTCGGACCAGATCAGACGGCACACCGGCTTGCCGGCGCGGCGGTTGACCGAAGCGGTGACGAGTTCTTCGAGCAGCGGACCGTCGAGGGTGATCGGGCGGCGCGAGTAGCGACGCCAGGCGATCTGGGACTTGCCGTTCCAGAGGCCGGCGCCGAGGCAGCGGCCTTTGAGGTCGGTCAGTTCGACGCAGTCGCCGTCGACCGGCGGCTCGCCGACGAACTCGACTTCGCCGAGGAAGGCCCAGGGATGTCCCCGGAGGGCGCGCACGGGACGTCCGGGGCGGATACGAATAGCTCTAAGCATGGATCAATTGGCGGCCTTCAGCTTCGGGAAAGCCCAGCACGCGACGAGCGTGGCGGGGATCCACGCCGCCACCATCGGCGGCAAGGCGCCGCTCTCGCCGAAGGCGGCGCAGAACGAAGTGAGGAAGTAGAAGCCGAGGAAAAGGCCGAAGGTCTTGGCGACGCCCACCATCGGGCTGACGCGGCCGGGCACCACCGAGAACGGGATGGCGACGGCGATGACGATGAGGCAGATGACGGGCGTCGACATGATCGCGTGGTAACGCATCGCATAGGCGGCGTTGGGGCCGCCAGGATTGAAGCCGGCTTGGTCGACGAAACGGGAGACCTCGCGGAGCGAGAGCTTGGCCGGCTCCTTGGTGGAATAGAACATCACCTCCGGATCGTCGTTGAAGTCGGGCGTGAGTTCCTGGAAGCGCGGCTGGGCCATCAGGGAGCCGGTCGCAGGGTCGAAACGGAGGTCGCGTCCTTCGCGAAAGGTCCAGCGCCAGCCTTGCGGGGTCTTGCGGAACTCGGCGAAGCGAGCGGAGATGCGGCGGACCTCGCGCTGGTTGGCATCGAAGGCGTGCACGACGACCTCGAAGGCTTGGCCGGTGCTGAGACCGAGATTGGAGATCAGCCAGAGCCGGCGGGCCTTGGAGTTCTCGAAAGAGACCGAGGAAGCCTGGCCGCGGGGGATGGCGTTGCCGCCCTTCGCCTTGAGCGCGGCGAACTGGGCTTCCTCCTGGAGGGCGTTCATGGTCTCCAAGGCGTCGGGCACGAGCACGGCATTGAGGAGCGCCAGCAGGCCGGCGAGCAGACCGCCCACGGCCCAGAGCGGAGCCGTCAGCCGGCCCATGCCGATGCCGGCGGCGCGAGCCGCGGAGATCTCCTGGTTCCGGTTCATGGTCGCCAGCACGAAGATGACCGAGATCAGCAAGGAGATCGGGATGAGCAGGGAGAGATTCCGGACCAGGCCGAGAAGCAGGTACGCGATGATGGTGCCCCAACCGGCACCGAGGTCGAGGAACTCAGGGATGCGGTTATACCCGTCCGACAGCAGCATGATGCCCACGAAACTCAGCAAGGCCAAGGCGAAGACCTTGGCCCATTCGGCGAGGATATAGCGGTCCAGAAGGCGCACGGGACAGAATGACAACCGAGCCAGCCCTGCCAGCAACCCCAAACCAAGTCGGGCCAACGTTTCCGACCTACGGAGCACCCGCCCGGCGATGACATACCGGGCAAACGCGTGGACATCGGGCGGCCCATGCCATACGACTCCATCCGCGCGACCATCCTCGCCGGCCCCACGCATGCTTGCCATTGAAATAGCCCAAGGCATCCGACTCTGCCTCCCGTCGCAGCTGAGTCATATTTCCACCCACGTCTTCCTGGAAAAAGAAACCTGGTTCGAAGATGAAGCCGACTTCATCGCCCGCGTCGCCGAACCCGCCGGGCGGATGCTCGATATCGGCTCTAGTTTCGGCTTCTACGCCTTGAGTTACGCCCAAGCGGCCGGCCCAGGCTCGCGCGTCTGGGCCTTCGAACCCACTCCGGAGACCTGCGCCCTCCTTCATGAGAGCATCCGCCTCAACCAGTTCGCCCAAGTCACCCTGCTCGAGACCGCGGTCGGCGCGGAGAGCGGTCGTGGCAGGCTCATGTCCGAGGCGAGCAGCGAACTCAACCGCGTCGATGCCGAGCGGGGCACGCTCGATGTCGCCATGGTCCCCTTGGACGTGCTCGCCACCGAGCACGGCTTCGATGCCATCGACTTCATCAAGCTCGATGTCGAAGGGCATGAAGCCCAGGTCGTCCGAGGCGGGCGCGCTTTCTTCGCCCAGCAATCCCCACTGGTGATGCTGGAGATCAAGGCCGCCAGCAGCGTCGATTACACGGCCACGTCCATGCTCGAGGAACTAGGCTACGCGCTCTACCGTCTCGTCCCCGGACTCGGCGTCCTGACGCCTTTCGACAAGGATCAGGTGGATTCCTACCAGCTCAACCTCTTCGCGTGCAAAGCGGATCGCGCGGAGCGACTCGCGGCCAGAGGACTGCTGCGCGCCGCTACGTCAGGCGAGGAAGCCATCGCCAGCATCAAGGAAGTCTCCGCGGCCATCCGGGCCATCCCTGTCTTGGCGCCCCACGCCACCTTCTTCGATGCCTGGCTGGCGGACGCGCCCGCGCAAGATCCGTACCTCCTGCTTCTGCGCCGCTGGGTATGCGCGAACAATTCCGCGCTGTCCGTGGCCATACGCTGCGCGGCGCTAGAAGAAGCCGCGAAGCTCGCCCGATCGGTCGTATCCGGCCCCGCCAGCCTGGCACGATGCCTCACCGCCGCGCGCGTCCTCCGGGCATGGGGACAGCGCGGACTCGCCGTCTCGATCCTCGGCAAAATCCTTCCTGCCGTGCTTCAAGCAGCCGATCTCAGCATCGATGCGCCGCTGTTCCCGCCTTTGGCCAGCTACGAAACCTGGACCACGGACATGGCAAACTGGGTCAAGGCCAGCGTCATCGAGTCAGCCGCGCTATGGTCGACCCATGCGTGCTATTGGGGAGAACCCACGCAGGCGTCCGCCGCCGAGCTACTGGCCTATTTCGGTCGGCAGACCCCGCTGTTCGAAAGACGCCGCCAGCTGCGCGGCATCATGCAAGGCCTTCAGTCCGGCCCACGGCCCCATGCGATGCTCGCCGCCAAGTCCGCTGAAAACCGCAATCCGCAGTTCTGGTGCGGCTGAGGAGAAGGCCTTCAAGTCGGCCCACTCTCATTTTCCAGCGAAATGTAGCGTGATTCCACCCGCCGGCCTCGAGGGGCCACTCGGTGATTGAAACCATCGGAGGCCAGGGCTGTCTGTATGCTAATCCCGCCGACGCCTGGTCGTATTCTACAACCTAGCCATCGGCCCCGACCATTCCTCCGTCGGGACTTAACTGTTAAAATCTCCCCATGCCCCGGATCAGCCCCATCCTCGCCGCGCTCCTCGCCGCCCTGCCCGCCTTCGGCGCGAAGGTGGATTATAACGAAGACGTCCGACCGATCCTCTCCGAGAACTGTTTCTATTGCCACGGCCCCGACGGCAACAAGCGCAAGGCCAAGCTTCGCCTCGACGTCCGGGAGGCCGCGTTGGAGAAGAAAGCCTTCGTGCCCGGCGACGCCGCCGCCAGCGAACTCGTCAAGCGACTCGTCTCGACCGACTCCGATGAGGTGATGCCGCCGCCGGACTCGCACCGCACGATCACCCCTGCGCAGAAGGAAATCCTCCGCCGCTGGATCGCCGAGGGCGCCGAGTATAAGGAGCACTGGGCCTACGTGACACCCGTGCGCCCCGCCCTGCCCGCCAACGGCGAGAAGAATCCCGTCGACGCCTTCATCGTCGAGAAGCTGGCCAAGGTCGGCCTGACCCTTTCGCCGGAAGCCCCCAAGGCCACGCTGCTGCGTCGCCTCTCGCTCGACCTCACCGGGCTGCCGCCCACGCCGGAAGAAACCGCCGCCTTCCTCGCGGACAATTCCCCCGACGCATACGAGAAGCAGGTCGACCGCCTGATGGCCTCGCCGCACTACGGCGAACGCATGGCGCTGCCTTGGCTCGACGCCTCGCGCTATGCGGACAGCAACGGCTTCCAGCAGGACGGCGACACCTTCCAGTGGATCTGGCGCGACTGGCTGGTGAAGAACCTCAACGCCGACAAGCCGTTCGACCGGCTCAGCACCGAGATGCTCGCGGGCGACCTGCTCCCGGACGCGACCCTCGACCAGAAGATCGCCACGGCCTTCAACCGGAACCACATCCTCAACGGCGAAGGCGGTAACATCGCCGAGGAGCAGCGTTTCGTCAGCCTCTTCGATCGCGTCGAAAGCACCACGACCACCTGGCTCGGCCTCACGGTCGCGTGCGCGCAGTGCCACGACCACAAGTACGACCCGATCAGGCAGAAGGATTATTACCAGTGGCTCGACGCCTTCAACCACGTCAAGGAAGGCGGCACCCCGAGTTTCGGCGGCGCGACGCAGACCGGCGGCCGTAGCCGCTTCCGTCTCGACGGTACGGTGGTCGAAGTCCCGTCTCCCCAGCAGGCCGCGGAACTCGCGAAACTGCAGGCCGACTTCGACGCTTTGAACAAGGATTTCTTCGCCCACCAGACCAAGGCTTTCGAAGCCTGGCTGGCCAAGCCGACCAAGGACAAGGGCATGCTGCCCAAGGAACTCGAAGCTTTGCTCGTTCCGGATAAGCAGCGCACCGCCGCCGAGACGAAGAAGCTCCGCGAACACTATAACAAGAACATCTTCCCCGAGGACCGGAAGAAGATCGCCGCGATGAAGCCGCTCGACCGCGCCAAGCAACTCCTCGACGGCTACCGCGGCGACATCCTGCCGCGCGTGATGGTCATGTCCGACGCCCAGCCGCGCGACACCCACATCCTCGACCGCGGCGCCTACCTCGCGAAGAAGGAGAAGGTCGCCTTCGATGCGCCGGGCTTCTTGCCCCCGCTGCCGAAGGACGCCCCGAAGAACCGCCTCGGGCTCGCGCAGTGGCTCTTCCGTCCCGAGCACCCGCTGACCGCCCGCGTGCAGGTCAACCGTCAGTGGCAGCACTTCTTCGGCTTCGGCATCGTGCGCACCTCCGAGGACCTCGGCGTGCAGAGCGACCGCCCGACGCACCAGGAACTGCTCGACTGGCTGTCCGTCGAGTTCCGCGAATCAGGCTGGAAGACCAAGGCCCTCCAGCGCCTGATCCTGACGAGCAAGACCTACCGCCAGTCGAGTCATGTCACCAAGGCTCACCTACAGAGGGACCCCGAGAACAAGCTGCTGGCCCGCGCCCCGCGCCTCCGCCTGCCTTCGCTGATTCTGCGCGACGTCGCCCTGCGCTCCAGCGGCCTGCTCAACGCCAAGATCGGCGGCGTGCCGGTCTACCCTTACCTGCCCGACAGCCCGTGGGAGAGCCTCGCGATCACCAAGGAGCGCGACTTCACCTATCCTGCCTCGCACGGCGCCGACCTCTACCGCCGTTCGCTCTACACCTTCTGGCGCCGCACCATCGCGCCGGTGAACATGTTCGACAGTTCTTCGCGCCAGACCTGCCGCGTGCGTACGGCCGTGACCTCTTCGCCCCTGCACGCGCTCACGATGCTCAACGACCCTACGTGGGTCGAAGCCGCGCGCGCGCTCGCCCAGCGCGTGACGAAGGAGCAGACGACCGACGAAGCCCGCCTCGCCCGCGCCTTCGCCCTCGTGCTCGGCCGCGCCCCCGCCGGCGCCGAACCGGCCCTGCTCGCCAAGATGCTCGCCAACCAGCGCGCGGTCTACGCCGCTGACGCCAAGGCCGCCGACGCGCTCCTCGCCGTCGGCGAGAGCAAGCGCGACGGCGCCATACCCGCCGGCGAACACGCCGCGCTCACCGCCACCTGCCTCGCCCTCTATAACCTCGACGCCGCCATCACCCGCGACTGAACCCCATGGACTTCGAACTCTCTCCCTCCGAATGGCGCGAGCGCCTGACGCGCCGCAGCTTCCTCAACGCCGGCGTCCAGGGCATCGGCTCGGTCGCCCTCGCCTCGCTCCTCGCCCGCGACCTCAAGGCCGCGCCCAATCCCGTCGGTGCGCTCCCCGGACTTCCGCACTTCGCGCCCAAGGCCAAGCGCATGATCTGCCTCTGGCAGGGCGGCGGCCCTTCGCACGTCGACCTCTTCGACCCCAAGCCGATGCTCGCCAAGATGGCCGGCGAGGAGATCCCCGCCAGCGTGCGCGGCGACACCCGTCTCTCCACGATGTCGAGCGGCTACGCGAAATATATCGCGACGCCGGCGCTCAAGCCCTTCAAGAAGTGGGGTTCCAGCGGGATCGAACTCAGCGAGATGCTCCCGCATCTGGGCACGATCGCGGATGAGATCTGCGTCGTCCGCTCGATGAACACCGAGGCGGTCAACCATGCGCCCGGCGTGACCTTCTTCATGACCGGCTCGCAGATCCCCGGCCGCCCTTCGATGGGCGCGTGGCTCTCCTACGGCCTCGGCACGATGAACGAGGACCTGCCCTCGTATGTCGTGATGACCTCCTCCGACGCCGCCAAGACCTGCGGCCAGCTGTTCTTCGAACACTACTGGTCCAACGGCTTCCTACCCGGCAAGCATCAGGGCGTGCGTTTCCGCGGCGTCGGCGATCCGGTGCCTTACGTCAACAATCCCGCCGGCGTCACCCGCGGCGCCCGTCGCACGATGCTCGACGACATGCAGGCTCTCAACCGCGCCCACTTCGGCGAGGTCGGCGACCCCGAGATCGACACGCGGATCTCCCAATACGAGATGGCCTTCCGCATGCAGGCTTCGGTGCCCGACCTGCTCGACTTCAAGAACGAGCCGAAGTCGGTGCTCGAGATGTATGGGCCCGACGTCCTCAAGCCCGGCACGTTCGCCAACAACTGCCTCATCGCCCGTCGCCTCGCCGAACGCGGCGTGCGCTTCACCCAGCTCATGCATTCCGGCTGGGACCAGCACGGCAACCTCTTCACCGGTCAGCTCGCGCAGCAGTGCCTCGACACCGACCAACCGAGCGCGGCCTTGGTGAAGGACCTCAAGCAGCGCGGACTGCTCGACGACACCTTGGTCTGCTTCGGCGGCGAGTTCGGCCGCACGCCGTTCGGCCAGAACGTCAAGGACGGCAAGCCTCAGGGTCGCGACCACTTCGGACGGGCCTACTCCTGGTGGCTCGCCGGTGGCGGCATCAAGCCCGGCCACGTCCATGGCGCGACCGACGACTTCGGCTGGAACGTGATCAAGGACCGGGTGCACGTCCACGACATGCAGGCCACCCTGATGCACCTCTTCGGCATCAACCACGAGGGGCTGCTCTTCCGTTACCAGGGCCGCCAGTTCCGCCTGACCGACGTCGAAGGCCACGTGGCGAAGGGCATGTTGAAGCACGCCTGAGGGGCGAAACCGGCGGCGAAAGGGGTAAAGTCGGTATTTTGACCGCTTTTCCCCTTGCTCCCGCCCCATCCACCCCTTTTCTCCAAACTTCCACCCACCTTACGGCCATGACCCAGCACAACAGTTTCAAGTCCAGCGCCTCCTCCTCCGGAGCGAAGCGTAACGTCCTCAAGCGCTTCGAGCGCGTGGAACTGCTCAAGAAGCGCGGCACGGTCAAGGACCTGAAGCGCGTGACCAAGCTTCCGAAGACCAAGCCTGACGCCTAAGTCCGGGTCTCGCGCCTTTGCGAAAAAACCCACCCGGACTTCCGGGTGGGTTTTTTGCTTTTAGGAGCCCAAACCCACGCTCGCCAGCCCTTCCCTCCTTTCCCACCATCCGACCTTCGCCCGCCATGGATTCCCCCCGGCAGAAATACCGCCCCTTCGAGACCGTCCGCCTCCCCGACCGACGCTGGCCGGACGCGCGCATCGAGAAGGCGCCCCGCTGGTGCTCGGTCGACCTCCGCGACGGCAACCAGGCCCTGGCGATCCCGATGAACGTGCAGGAGAAGCACGAGCTCTTCCAGACCCTCTGCCGCATCGGCTTCAAGGAGATCGAGATCGGCTTCCCTTCCGCCTCCGACACGGAGTTCGCCTTCACGCGCGAGCTCATCGAGAAGCAGCTCATCCCCGAGGACGTCTCCGTCCAGGTCCTCGTCCAGGCCCGCGAACACCTCATCCGCCGCACGATCGATTCCCTTAAGGGCGCCCATCGCGCGATCGTCCACCTCTACACGCCGACCAACCCGGCGCAGCGTGAGATCGTCTTCAACCTCTCGAAGGCCCAGGTCCTCGAGATGGCCGTCAACGGCACCAAGCTCATCCGCGAGCTGACCGACGCCCTGCCGGACACGCAGTGGCAGCTGGAATTCAGCCCGGAGACGTTCGTGCTCACCGAGCCCGACTACGCCCTCGAGGTCTGCGAAGCGGTCGCCAAGGCCTGGGGTGCTTCCGCGAAGCGCAAGATCATCCTCAACCTGCCCCTCACCGTCGAAGCCGGCACGCCGAACACGCACGCCGACCAGATCGAGTGGTTCTGCCGCCACCTCAGCCACCGCGAGATGGCCATCGTCTCGCTCCACACGCACAACGACCGCGGCACCGGCGTCGCCGCCACCGAGCTCGGCCTGATGGCCGGCGCGGACCGCGTCGAGGGCACGCTCTTCGGCAACGGCGAGCGCACGGGCAACCTCGATATCGTCACCGTCGCGCTGAACATGTTCTCGCACGGCATCGACCCGCACCTCGACTTCCGTAATCTCGGCGCGATCCGCGAGGTCTACGAGCGCGTGACCCGCATGAGCGTGCACGACCGTCACCCGTATGGCGGCGACCTCGTCTTCACGGCCTTCTCGGGCTCCCACCAGGACGCCATCAAGAAGGGCATGGATCGCCGCGGTAAGATCGGCCACGACGCCCTCTGGGACGTCCCCTATCTCACCATCGACCCGATGGACATCGGCCGTTCCTACGAAGCCATCATCCGCATCAACTCGCAGAGCGGCAAGGGCGGCGTCGCCTACGTGCTCGACCGCGAGTTCGGCTTCGATCTCCCGAAGCTGATGCACCCGGAAGTCGGCAACCTCATCGGCAAGCACGCCGATCAGCTGGGCAAGGAACTCTCGCCCGCCGAGATCCACGACTGCTTCCGCGCGAACTTCGTCAACGTCTCCCGCCCGCTCGAACTCGTCTCGTTCAGCTCCGCTCCCGTCAGCAAGGAAGCCGTGCGCTGCCAGGCCGAGGTCCGTCGCGACGGCAAGGTCATCACGCTCACCGGCGAAGGCAACGGCCCGATCAGCGCGCTCGTGCACGCCCTAGAGTCCAAAGGCTGGGCGAACTTCTCCCTCAAGGATTACCGTTCGCATGCTTTGACCGCCGGCTCGGAATCTTCCGCCGCCGCCTACGTCTCGCTGCAGTCCAAGGACGGCCGCACCGTCTGGGGTTGCGGCGTCGACGCGAACATCGAACTCGCCGGCCTCAAGGCTCTCGTCAGCGCGGCTAATAGGCTCGGCTGAATTGAGAGTATAGAGTCTGGAGTATCGAGTATCGGGGGAGTGCTATGCCTCGAGGTAGGGGCAGCACCGCGTGCTGCCCTAGTTGTATTTTGGTAGGGCTGACCACCCTTGGTCAGCCGCGGTTGAGCGAGCCGCTCAACCCTACCTATTGCGTCATCCTATGGGCCTCTGGCCTCCCCTTACCTCTTTGCTTCCCCAACCGCCAACCGCTTACCGCCAACCCCTAACCGCTAACTTCATCCTTCATCCTTCATCATTCATCCTCCATCCTGCCCTCACCCCATGAAGAACCCTCGCTGGAACCCTTATCTCGTCGGCGTGCTGATCGGCCTGCTCAGCATCGTCACGTTCTCGGTCGCCAACAAACCGCTCGGGATGTCGACCGGCCTCGCCCAGGCGGCGGGCGCGTGCGCGATGCCGATCCTCGGTTCGGACCAGGTCGCGGCGAACACCTATTGGGCCAAGACGGCGATCCCGGCTTGGGATTACAGCACCCTCTTCCTCGTCGGCACGATGGCCGGCGCCTTGCTGAGCACCCTGCTCTGCGGCGTGTTCAAGTTCTCATCTGAGTCGTCCGTCTGGACCGCCAGCTTCGGCCCCTCGAAGACCAAGCGTCTGATCGCGGCCTTCCTCGGCGGCATCATCATCATGTATGGCGCCCGCCTCGCCGATGGCTGCACCAGCGGCCACGGCATCAGCGGCTGCCTCCAGCTGGCCGTGAGCGGTTGGCTCTTCTTCATCGTGATGTTCGCCTCGGGCATCTTCACCGCGAAGCTACTCTACGGCCGCTCCGTCCAAGCCTGACCCCAAGCCTAGAACTGAAACCATGATCCCCTTCCTCGCTTTCCTCACCGGCTCCGAACTCCTCTGGGCCGCCGTCGGCTTCGGACTCATCTTCGGCTTCCTGCTGCACCGCGGCGGCGTGACCGACTTCGACGTGATCGTCCGCCTCTTCCAGTTCCGCGACTTCACCGTGCTCAAGGTCATGATGACCGCCATCGCCGTCGGCGGCGTCGGTATCGCGATCCTGCACGGCCATGACCTCGCTCAGTATCACATCAAAGCGACCAACCTCCTGGCCGTCGGCCTCGGCGCCGCCATCTTCGGCGTCGGCATGGTGCTCTACGGCTATTGCCCCGGCACGGGACTCGCCGCCGTCGCCACCGGCCGACTGGACGCCTTGGCGGGCCTCGCCGGGATGATGGTCGGCGGCATCGTCTACGCCCTCACCTTCGACTGGGTGGCCGCGAACATCCTGCCCGTCGGCGCCTACGGCAAACTCCGCCTCCCCGAACTCCTCGGCCTGCCCGAGTGGGTCTGCTACGCCGGACTTGTCGTGATGACGATCAGCGTCTTCGCGCTGGTCAATAAGGCGGAGAAGAAGACGAAGTAAAAGAGTATAGAGTCTGGAGTATCGAGTATCGGGGGAGTGCCATGCCTCCAGCTGCCCTAGTTCCTGAGGTAGGGCTGACCGGCTCGGTCAGCCTAGGTTGAGCGAGCCGCTCAACCCTACCTTAATGCAACAACTCAAAGGGAAACCGGAGACCGGATGATTGGCTGGGGTTTCATACCCCAAGCACACATTCCGGTTCCCGGTCTCCCCTTGAGCTAATTTTGAGGCCTACCCCCACCCCAACCCCTACCCCTACTTGACTTTCAGGAATAAAACATTCAATATTTTGAATATGTCTAAGCCGAGCCCGCTCGACCCGAAGATCCTCAAGCATTGCGCGGGCGCGCTTCGCACGCTCTCGCACCCGGATCGACTCCGCATCGTCGAGGCCCTCGAGAAAGGTCCGCTGGACGTCTCCGAGCTCACCACCCGGCTTCGCCGTCCGCAGGCCACGGTCAGCCAGCACCTCATGCGCCTCCGCGCCCATGGCCTGGTGGCCGCCGAGCGCGCAGGACGCGTCGCCCGCTACCGCGTGGCCCACGCCGGCTGCCTGACGATCCTCGGCTGCATCCGTTCCCATTTTGCCAAATAATCTCATGAACACCTCTCCCAAGATCCTCATCGTCGGCGGCGTCGCCGGTGGCGCCTCGGCCGCCACGCGCGCCCGCCGTATGAACGAAAAGGCCCGCATCATCATGCTCGAGAAGGACTCCTACGTCTCCTTCGCCAACTGCGGCCTCCCCTACCACCTCGGCGGCGTCATCCAGGACCGCGCCAAGCTGCTCGTGGCCAAGCCCGAGATGTTCAAGAAGCGCTTCGACATCGAAGTCCGCGTCCGCCACGAGGCCCTCTCGCTCGACCGCGCCAAGAAGACCGTACGTATCCGCGACCACGTCGCCGGCACGGAATACGACGAGTCCTACGATAAGCTGATCCTCGCCCCCGGCGCGGCCCCGCTCATCCCCGACGTCCCCGGCGTCCGCGCGCAGGGCGTGCACTCGCTCCGTAATATCGAGGACATGGACCGCATCCTCGCCCAGCTGCCTTCGGTCAAGCAGGTCGCCGTGGTCGGCGCGGGCTTCATCGGCCTCGAAGTCGCCGAACAGCTCAAGGAACGCGGCCTCGACGTGACCCTGATCGAGAAGGTCGGCCAGGTCCTCCCTCCCCTCGACGCTGAGATGTCTGAACCGCTCCGTCGCGAACTCCTCCGTCAAGGCATCCGCCTGATCTCCGGTTCCGGCTTCACGGCCATCCGTGAATCAGCCGGTAAGGCCACGGGTGTCGTCCTCGAGGACGGCGTCACGGTCGAAGCCGACCTGGTCATCCTCGGCTTGGGCGTGCGTCCCTACAACCAGCTCGCCGTCGCCGCCGGACTCGGCGTGGGCGCGACGGGCGGCATCCTGACCGACGAATATCAGCGCACGGCCGACCAGGACATCTACGCCGTCGGCGACGCCGCGGAATACCTCATCGGCACCACCGGACAGCGCGGACGCATCCCGCTCGCGGGCATCGCCAACCGCACCGGTCGTCTCGTCGGCGAACACGCCGCCACGGGCAAGTCGGCCAAGGCGCCCGCCGCCTGGGGCACGGCCATCATCAAGGTCTTCGGCCTCGGTGCAGGCATCGCCGGCGACTCCCTGAAGTCGGCCCTCAAGCGCGGCGTGCAGGCCCGCGCGGTCCACATCACCGCCAACCACCACGCCGGCTATTACCCCGGCGCGAAGTCGCTCACGCTGAAACTCGTCTACGAAGCCGGCACGGGCCGCATCCTCGGCGCGCAGGCCGTCGGTGCCGCGGGCATCGACAAGCGCCTCGATGTCGTCGCTTCGTTCCTGCACTTCGGCGGAACCGTGCGCGACCTCGCGCAGGTCGACCTCGCTTACGCCCCTCCCTTCGGCTCGGCCAAGGACCCGCTGCACATGGCTGCCTTCGCCGCGATGAACGACCTCGACGGCCTCGCTCCGATCATCCAGCCCGACGCCGATCTGACGACCTATCAGGTGGTGGATCTCCGTGACGCTGATGAATGCGCCGAGCTCAAGCTCATCGGTGCCGAGCATGCCCATAACATCCCGCTCAACACCCTGCGCGGACGCCTCGGCGAACTCGACAAGTCCAAGCCCACCGCGGTCGTCTGCCACAGCGGACTCCGCGCCCACGTGGGCACGCGTCTCCTCCGCGAGCATGGCTTCAATGCCGTGAACGTCAGCGGCGCCACGTATGTCCGCGACCTCGCCCTGCGTCGTCCGATGGACATCACACCGGCCGCCGCCTCCTGCGGTTCGGTCAAGGCCTGCGGCGCTCCGGGCGCGATCGCCGCGGACAGCCATGACGAACTCCACCCGCTCAACGTGATGGCCGAAGCCGGCGCTGGCGCGCTCCTGCTGGACGTCCGTTCGCCCGCCGAGTTCCGCTCGGGTCGCGTCCAAGGCGCGGTCAATCTGCCCCTCGAGAACGTCACGGACCTCAACGTCCGCGCCCTGCTCGCCGGCAACGACCAGAAGACCGTCGTGCTCCTCTGCGCCTCCGGTGGCCGGGCCCGTGTGGCGGCCAAGAAGCTAGCGGCCAGCGGACTCAAGACCCTCGTCGTCCAGGGAGGCACGAATTCCTGCCAGCAGGCCGGACTCCCCATCGACAAGGATGCCGGCGGCATGATCTCCATCGAACGCCAGGTGCGCATCGGCGCCGGCACCATGGTCTTCACCGGCGTCATGCTGGGCACCTTCGTCCACCCCGGCTTCTACGGCCTCAGCGGTTTCGTCGGCTGCGGCCTGATCTTCGCCGGCGTAACCGACTGGTGCGGCATGGGATTGCTGATCGCGAAGGCGCCGTGGAATAAGTGAAAAGAGTAGATGACTGAGTCGAGGACTGCATTGAGGGCTGAATCGAGGACTGAATCGATTCGATGCAACGGGTAGGGACGGCTCTCCGAGCCGTCCGTTCGCCGCAGGGCGAACCCAGGTAGGGGCACGATTCATCGTGCACTTCTCTGAGGAGGGCGCGGCGAAGCCACGCCCCTACCCTCGGCCGCCCTGCGGCGGCCTATAACATCCCAAGCTAACATTCCGGTTCCCGGTCTCCCCTTGCCTGTTGTTCGCCCCCTTGCCCACGTGTCACCTTGCCAGCGTGCCCCCTGCGAAGGCCCTGCCTTCGCTGGACTTTTACCACCAGAGAGGTAGAACTCCCTCATGTCCAAAAAGCCTGCCAAGCCGACCACTTACCCTGAATTCCTGAAGGAACTCCTCGAAGCGAAGTCCCCGACCGGCCACGAGTTCGCGGCCCAGAAGGTCATCGACGCCCACGTCGAGAAGTCGGCCGACAAGTATTCCAAGGACGCGCTCGGCAACCGCATCGCCGAGCTCAAGGGCGACGGCGGCCCCACGCTGATGTTCGCCGGCCACATCGACGAGATCGGCCTGATCATCTCGCACGTCGACGACAAGGGTTACCTGTACTTCGAATTCCTCGGCGGCCACGACCAGATCATCCCCTCCGGCCGTCGCCTGCACATCCTCACCCGCAACGGCCCCGTGCTCGGCATCACCGGCAAGCGCGCCGTGCACCTGCTCTCGCCCGAAGACCGCAAGCGCGTCCCGGAGCGTCATGACATGTGGATCGACATCGGCGTGAACAACCGCGCCGACGCCCTCGCGATCGTCCGCATCGGCGATCCTGCCATCTACACCGACGGACCGGAGATCCTCCGCGGCAGCATCGGCGTGGCCCGCGCGTTCGATGACAAGGCCGGCGCCTACGTGTGCATGGAAGCCTTCCGCCGTCTCTCGAAGGAGAAGAAACTCGCCGCCCGCGTGGTCTCCGTGGCCACCACCCAGGAAGAGATCGGCACGCGTGGCGCGCAGGTCTCCGCCCAGGGCATCAACCCGCAGGTCGCCATCGCCGTCGACGTCGGTCACGCCACCGACCACCCGGATGCCGACAACCGCAAGTTCGGCCGCTTCACCCTTTCCGGCGGACCGATCATCGCCCGCGGCCCGAACATCAATCCCATCGTCTACGACCAGATGGTCGAAGCCGCCGAGGCCATCGATATCCCTTACCAGATCGGGGCAGAGTCGCGTCCGACCGGTACCGACGCCCGCGCCATCCAGATGGCC
>Ga0209358_10002219_pt1 | contig 14952 bp, 12 predicted proteins | sample LauGreFa1BDMLBSN_2_FD_187574 | JGI IMG/M metagenome (GOLD analysis project Ga0209358, IMG submission 187574) | Freshwater lake microbial communities from Lake Michigan, USA - Fa13.BD.MLB.SN (SPAdes) (version 2) | ecosystem: Environmental > Aquatic > Freshwater > Lake | place: Lake Michigan, USA... | reverse complement strand
TTGTAATGCGGCATCTAAAGGAGACCCATTTAGTTCAGGAAATGGTTTAGTTGTCCCACCCATCATACCCCTTCTACGGCGTTTTCTACCACCAGCCATACCAGCTAATAATTGAAGATTAGCAGACCCAGCGTTACCAACTGTAATTCCAGCACCATCAATACCATCCCCATTCCAGTTAGAAGAGCCGTGAGAAGATAAAGCGGCCATTCCAGAGCCACCACGCATTCTTCTAGATCTACGGCGTCTTCCTCCAGCCATACCCGCAGCAAGTTGAACACTGTCAGAACCACTAGCTCCATAATTAGTGATACCTTGGCCATCAACATCACCAGCAAAAAGTGGCATACCGATATTAGAATGACCACCCTTCATTTTCTTACGCCCCTTACGATGTTTTCTAGAACCAACTTTAACAAACCCGAATTTGCCTTTTTGGGTGCCATATCCGTATTTTAAAAGACGTTTTTCTTTTTTGGCGCTAAAGTGTTTCGCTTTAGAGACAATGCGACCAGACTTATTCATCATTAAATCATTCTTGATTAGTCCACCAGATGTTTTTTTAGCTGTTCCATGCCAAACTTGTGCACGAGTTCCGATAGTATGAGTTTTACCAGTCATTATAGAATAAATAAAGAAAAAAATAAAAAATGAAAAGAATATATGGATATGTCTAAATAGTTCCTTTAGATAAAAAATAAAACGCATTAAAATTTATTTCTGGGTGGTTTAGGTAATCCACCTGGTTGTCCTTCCCAACCGCCTAAATAATTAAGTTCCACTGGTCTATTAAAATTACCAAATGTAGTTCTTCCTCCTAAAGTCCCTGTAAGAATTTGTGATATACGATTATTTTCGGTTTGTGAAGGGTTATTCCATCCTTGTTTAATTAAATTCGCTCTTTGTTGAATACAACCACATAAAGTTCCTTCTGTTATATTATCGCCATTATTAATATTATCATAAATTTGATTTGTATTAAATTGTTTATAATATTGATTAATAAATGCTTTGTTGATGAATAATCTTAAATTACCTTTATTTCCAGGAGTAAAACGATTATTATTATAAGTTGACATAGTAACTAATTAATATTTAAATATATAATTATTTATTGCGGTGGGCGGAACTAATATATATTGTTTTTTAACTTAAAGGGCTTTAAGTTAAAAATTATATTATATATGGGCTGGAGGCACCTATCAATTTTTGTCAACGATTTCCAGCAAAATTATATTTATTACCAATAAATAAAATTGAAACTATTTAAATACAAAAGGTAAAGATATATATTATAACAATGAGCGCGATTGACGATAATACTTTATATTTCGATGTTCAACAAAAGACTGATAAACAGCATATTCTGGATAACCCAGATACGTATATCGGTTCTGTTGAAACAGTGGATTCTAATGTATGGATTATGAATGAAACAAATGATAAAATTATTGAAAAAAATATTAACTATGTGCCTGGTTTATTTAAGTTATTTGATGAAGGCATTGTCAATTGTAGAGACCACGTTGTAAGAATGCAATCTAAGATTGAACAGGGGGTCGATAATTCTTTACCAGTCACTTATATTGATATAGCTATTCAAGACGACGGAACTATTATTATGATAAATGACGGCAACGGGATAGATGTTGTACAACATCCTGAATATAAAACGTGGGTTCCTGAATTAATATTTGGTCATTTAAGAACTTCAACCAATTATAACAAAGAAGAAAAAAAGATTGTTGGTGGTAAAAATGGGTTTGGCTTCAAACTTGTATTAATTTGGTCTACATATGGATCTATTGAAACAGTAGATCATATTCGTGGTTTAAAATATACTCAAGAGTTTAAAGATAATCTTGATACCATTTGTAGTCCAAAGATTACCAAAGCCTCCAAAGCAAAACCATATACTAAAATTATATTTAAACCCGATTATCAACGTCTAGGACTTAACGGTTTAACTCCTGATTTAATTGCACTGCTTAAGAAAAGAGTTTATGATATTTCAGCAGTCACCGATAAAACGATTAAAGTTAAATATAATTCTTCTATTATTCCTACTAAAAATTTTGAACAATATATTAATTTATATATTGGCGAAAAAGCGGTTTCTCCAAGAGTATATGAAGAAGCCAATCCTCGTTGGGAATATGCAGTAGCATTAACACCCACAAATGAGTTTATTCAGGTATCATTTGTGAATGGTATTTATACATCTAAAGGCGGTAAACACGTGGAATATATTTTAAACCAAATTACAAGAAAATTAGCCGAATATATTGAAAAGAAGAAAAAAGTCAAGGTAAACCCAAATTCAATCAAAGAACAATTAATTTTATTCTTACGATGTGATATTGAAAACCCCGCATTTGACAGTCAAACAAAAGATTTTATGAATACACCTATGGCTAAATTTGGATCTAAATGCGAAGTAAGTGATAAATTTATTGAAAAAGTAGCGAAGATGGGGGTAATGGATGCAGCGTGTGCAATTACAGAAGTAAAAGATAATAAAGCCGTTAAAAAAACAGACGGAACAAAGAGTAAATCTATTAAAGGTATTCCTAAATTAGATGATGCGAATTGGGCTGGAACTGAAAAATCAAAAGAATGTATGATTATCTTTTGTGAGGGAGATTCAGCCAAAACAGGTGTTATTTCTGGATTATCATCGGTAGATAGAAACACAATAGGAGTATATCCTTTAAAGGGTAAAGTGATGAATGTGCGAGGCGAAACAACAAAAAAAGTAGCAGAAAATAATGAGATTAAAGATATCAAGAAAATTCTTGGTTTAGAATCTGGAAAAGAATATAAGACGATTGAAGAAGTTCACCAGAATTTAAGGTATTCAAAAGTAGTTTTTATGACCGACCAAGATTTAGATGGTTCACATATTAAAGGCTTATGTATTAATCTATTTCAAAATGAATGGGCTTCTCTAACACATATTTCTGGATTTATTGGCTTTATGAATACACCAATATTAAAAGCAAAAAAAGGAAATCAAGAATTAAAATTTTATAATGAAGGAGAATATGAACAATGGAAAAGCAATAACACGACAAAGGGTTGGGATATTAAATATTATAAAGGATTAGGTACTTCTACTAAAACTGAATTCAAAGAGTATTTTGAGGAAAAAAAGTTTGTTGGGTTTGAACATACTGGACCTATTAGCGATGATGCGATTGATATGGTATTTAATAAAAAAAGAGCCGATGATAGAAAAACATGGTTAGAAACTGTTTATAATAGAGATAGTTTTGCAGATACAAGTAAACAAATGATCCCATACGAAGAATTTATCAACAAAGAGCTAATTCATTTCTCTAAATATGATTGTGACCGTAGTATTCCTAATTTAATGGATGGGCTTAAAATCAGTTTACGAAAAATATTATATAGTGCGTTTAAAAAGAGATTATCCAGTGAAATAAAAGTAGCTCAATTTTCGGGCTATGTTTCTGAACATTCGGGTTACCATCACGGAGAAGAAAGTTTGAATAAGACAATTGTGGGAATGGCTCAAAATTTTGTTGGTTCAAACAATATTAATTTGCTATATCCATCAGGTCAATTTGGTTCAAGAATTAAGGGTGGTCAAGATGCATCAAGTCCAAGATATATATTTACACGTCTTGAACGAATTACTAGACTTATATTTCCACAAGAGGATGACCATATTTTAAAGTATTTGGATGACGATGGAACACCTGTGGAACCACAATTTTATGTTCCTATTATCCCAATGGTATTAGTTAATGGTTCAAAAGGTATTGGAACTGGTTTTAGCACTGAAATTATGTGTTATAATCCAAAAGATATAATTGCTTATTTAAAAAATAAATTAAAAAAAAATACAAATGATAATATTGAGTTCTTTCCTTATTACGAAGGTTTTACTGGGGTAACAGAAAAAGTGAGTGATACAAAATTTGTATTCAAGGGAAAATATGAAACACTAGATACAGATAAAATTAGAGTAACTGAATTACCAGTTGGTTATTGGACAGAAGATTTTAAAATAGTATTAAATGACTTGCAAAATGATAAAGACAAAGAAGGGAAAAAAATAGTTCCTATTATCAAAGACGTATTTGAAAATTATACAGATACCACTGTAGAATTTGTAATTACCTTTAGTAAAGGAAAACTAGATGAATTAGTTTCATCTAAAGGGGATTACGGGTGTAATGGATTAGAAAAATTATTAAAATTATATTCTACAAGTTTAACTACAAATATGAACATGTTTAATTCAGAAGATAAATTAAAAAAATATGATAATGTTGAGGAAATTATTGATGATTATTTTGATATCCGTTTGGAATATTATGACGATAGAAAAGAATTTATAATTGATGTGTTAGAAAAAGAGATTATGATTTTATCGAATAAAGTAAAATATATTCAAGAAGTATTAGATGGAACCATTGATTTAAGAAAGAAAAAGAAGCAAGAAATCGTGGATATGCTTAAATATAAAGATTATGATATTATTGATAATGACGAATATTTTGAATATTTAGTTAAAATGTCGATGGATGCAGTATCAGAAGAAAATATAGAAAAAATATTAAAAGAGCATCAATATAAAAATGATGAATTAATAAGAATTAAGTCAACCTCTATTGAAGAAATGTGGTTAACAGAATTAGAAATTCTTGAACACGAATATCAAGAATATCTAAAAGAAAGAGAGGAATCGCAAAACGGGGTAACAAAAAAGAAAGGTATTGCAAAGGTTATAGGAGGAACTAAAAAAATGGTTAAGAAGTCATCTAATATTACTGTTTCATTAGAAGAAATGGATATTACACCAACTAAAAAGAAAAGTATTTAAAAAGTATAAATATAAACCATTATAACAGTTTTTATTATTTATTTTTTATTATTTATCATTCTTCATAATCATCAAATTCTTCAATACCCCATCCAGAAAAGTATTTCATATTCTTTGGATGGAATCGGTTTTGAATAATCTCTTTATTGATAGGCCATCTATGTTCTGCAATGTGTTTATAATCATAAGTAAAGATTGCTGGATTCATAGATAAATTCCACCATTCTATTTTGTCTGGTTTTTGTTCTAGTAGATGAATTGCTGCTGGATTGTATGATAACCATTGCCAATAAATTTTGTCTGGATTTTGTTCTAACGCTTTGCTTATTAAATGAATGGCTGCTGGATTTTGTGATAACCATTCCCAATCAATTTTGTCAGGGTTTTGTTCGAGTAGATGAATGGCTGCTGGATTCATTGATATCATAAACCAATAAATTTTGTCTAGGTTCTGTTCCAAAATATGAATCGCTGCTGGATTGCGTGATAACTCAAACCAATCAATTTTGTCTGGATTTTGTTCTAGTAAATGAATGGCTGCTGGATTTCCTGATAAATAAACCCAATCAATTTTGTCTAAATTTTGTTCTAAAATATGAATTGCTTTAGGATTTGCTGATAACTCAATCCAATTAATTTTGTTAGGGTTTTGTTCTAACACTTCGCTTATTAAATGAATTGCTGCTGGATTACTTGATAAACAACCCCAATCAATTTTGTCTATATTTTGTTCCAAAATGTGAATTGCTTTAGGATTAGTTGATAAATATCCCCAATGAATTTTGTCTGGGTTTTGTTCTAAAATATGAATTGCTTTAGGATTTGTTGATAAATATCCCCGATCAATTTTGTCCGGATGTCGTTCCAAAAGATAAATGGCTGATGGGTTCATTGATAACCAAGTCCAATTAATTTTGTCTAAATTTTGTTCTAATAGATGAATGGCTGCTGGATTTTTTGATAATATTTTCCAATTAATTTTGTCTAGATTTTGTTCTAAAATATGAATCGCCGCTGGATTTGCAGATAACTCAAACCAATGAATTTTGTCTGGATTTTGTTCCAACGCTTCGCTTATTAAATGAATGGCTGTTGGGTTTGCTGATAACCATCTCCAATTAAGTTTGTCTAAAGGAATCCAAGGTCTCAATCTTTTAAATGGTTCGCTCATTGTTTTATAAATTGTTGATGTATATAACTAACAAAGATAGATAAAGCAATTCAATTTTTTTAAAGGTGAACCCCCTTCCTTCCTCGTCCACCACAGATGTTCAACCATATCTCTGCAAGAAAAAAGATTTTAATTAAAATATTACACACTTTAATTCCATCTAGAATTAAAATCATCTAACAAATCACCTCGTTCCACAAATTTATGAATATTTTCAGGACGATAATAATGCGCAATCAATTCATCTTTAATTCCCGTGGATTCCATATGCTCTTTAATTTTATCATAATCATAAGTAAAGATTGCTGGATTACTTGACAACTCATCCCAATCAATTTTATCTTGATTTTGTTCCAAAATATGAATGGCTGCTGGATTTATTGATAACCAAGGCCAATAAATTTTGTCTTGGTTTTGTTCTAAAAGATAAATCGCTGCTGGATTTTCTGATAACTTATCCCAATCAATTTTGTCTTGATTTTGTTCCAAAATATGAATGGCTGCTGGATTTGCTGACAATGACAACCAATCAATTTTGTCTGGATGCTGTTCCAAAATATGAATTGCTTTAGGATTTTCTGATAAATAATACCAATCAATTTTGTCAGGATTTTGTTCTAACGCTTTGCTTATTAAATGAATGGCTGCTGGATTTTCTGATAAATCAGACCAATTAATTTTGTCTGGATTTTGTTCCAATAGATGAATGGCTGCTGGATTTCTGGATAACCAAACCCAATCAATTTTGTCTGGGTTTTGTTCCAATAGATGAATTGCTTTAGGATTACACGATAACATAGACCAATCAATTTTGTCTGGGTTTTTTTCCAACACTTCGCTTATTAAATGTATGGCTGCTGGATTCATTGATAAATAATCCCAATCAATTTTGTCTGGGTTTTGTTCCAAAATATGAATGGCTGCTGGATTTTTTGATAACCACCACCAATCAATTTTGTCTGGATTTTGTTCCAGCAAATGAATAGCTGCTGGATTTGCTGACAATGACAACCAATCAATTTTGTCTAGGTTTTGTTCGAGTAAATGAATGGCTCCTGGATTTCCTGATAACCACCACCAATTAATTTTGTCTGGATTTTGTTCTAAAATATGAATTACTTTAGGATTCCTTGATAACCAATGCCAATCAATTTTGTCTAAGTTTTGTTCCAAAATGTGAATGGCTGCTGGATTTATTGATAAATAATTCCAAACAATTTTGTCTGGATTTTGTTCTAATAAATGAATGGCTGCTGGATTTATTGATAACCATTCCCAATCAATTTTGTCTGGGTTTTTTTCTAAAATATGAATGGCTGCTGGATTTTTTGATAAATGATGCCAATTAAGTTTCTCAACAGGAATCCAAGGTCTCAATCGTTTAAATTGTTCGCTCATTGTTTTTGGCTGTTGTATATAAAGATGTAAACTAACAAAGATGGTAAAAGTAATTCAATTTTTTAAAGGTGAACCCCTTCCTTCCTCGTCCACCACAAATATGCAACCTTCTTAATTCGCTGTGTATCCCTGGAGAAAAAAATAAATAAGTTAAAATATTACACACTTTAATTCCATCTACTATTAAAATCCTCCAACAAATCACCTCGTTCCACAAATTTATGAATATTTTCAGGACGATAATAATACGCAATCAATTCATCTTTAATTCCAGTAGTTTCCATATGCTCTTTTATTTTGTCATAATCATAAGTGAATATGGCTGGATTTTTTGATAAAATATTCCAAACAATTTTGTCTTGATTTTGTTCTAACAAATGAATGGCTGCTGGATTTCTTGATAACTCAGTCCAATCAATTTTGTCTGTATCTGGATTTTGTTCTAATGCTTTGTTTATTAGATGAATTGCAAATGGATTTCCTGATAACATATCCCAATCAATTTTGTCTAGGTTTTGTTCTAAAAGGTGAATAACTGCTGGATTTTTAGATAACAAAGGCCAATTAATTTTGTCTGGGTTTTGTTCTAACGCTTCGCTTATTACATGAATTGCTTTAGGATTTTCTGATAACCAAGGCCAATAAATTTTGTCTAGATTTTGTTCTAGCAAATGAATAGCTGCTGGATTTCCTGATAACTGCTTCCAATCAATTTTGTCTGGGTTTTGTTCTAAAATATGAATTGCTTTAGGATTTCTTGATAACCGAGACCAATTAATTTTGTTTGGGTTTTGTTCCAAAATATGAATTGCTCCTGGATTTTCTGATAACCCATACCAATTAATTTTATCTAGGTTTTGTTCCAAAATATGAATGGCATCAGGATTTACTGATAACCAATCCCAATCAATTTTGTCTTGGTTCTGTTCTAAAATGTGAATCGCCGCTGGATTTGCAGATAACTCAAGCCAATGAATTTTGTCTAGGTTTTGTTCGAGCGCTTTGCTTATTAGATGAATTGCTTCTGGATTTTTTGATAACATATACCAATTAAGATTCTCCAAAGGAATCCAAGGTCTCAGTATTTTAAATAATTCACTCATAGTATTAAAAGCTTGATTACATAAGAAAAGATGCTACTAACAAAAATAGAGAAAAGGATTCAATTTTTTTCAAAAGAAGCCCCCTTTCTTCCTCGTCCACCACAAATGTTCAACCATATCTCTGCAAGAAAAAAAACGTTAAATTAAAATGTTACGCACTAACTCCATCTAGAATTAAAATCATCTAACAAATCACCTCGTTTAATAAATTTATAAATATTTTCAGGGCGATAATAGTAAGCAATCAATTTCTCTTTAATACCCGTGGAATCCATATGCTCTTTTATTTTGTCATAATCATAAGTAAAAATTACTGCTAAATTCTGTAACAACCAAACCCAAAATAATTTTATTAGGATTTTGTTTTATTTTTACAAGCTCTAAAATCTTCAAGGGTGTAGAACCAAACAACCACCCATATATATTTAACTACCTATATATAATATAACAATAATGTAATAAAAAGAAAACATAAATATTATATAATGAGCAAACCAAATAAGGGTGATAATTGTTTACTAATGAATCTACTTAATGATGACCCAGATTATAAATTTTTTAATGAAATATATAATTTTGAAAACAAAATAAATAAACTATTTACACCTGATTATTCATTAGAAATTAAATTATCAAATTATGATGATAATATTTTTGTTACTGTGAAAACTAATAAAATGCCCAAAATACAAGATTTACCACAAAGCATTTCAGAACTTATTAATAAATATGATATTTTAAAACATTATATTAGTTGTTATACAGATGATTTTTATTTACATTTTGATTTAAGATTTATTTGTTCAAGCGGAGAATGTTTCAAACAATTTTATAGCATTTCTGTTGTTACATTGAAAAAAATGTTTATACCCTTAAAGATTCTATAACTTGTAAAACAGCGCCCCCTAATTATTTTTTATATTTTTATCAACAAGGAAAAAAATAAAAATTTATAAATAATATAGTTAAAATTTATTTTTATATTTTAACTATATTTACTTACAATGCCTATAAAATTAAAAAGTAATCTATAGAAAAAATTAAAATATTACACACACTAATTCCATCTACTATTAAAATCCTCCAACAAATCACCTCGTTCAATAAATTTATGAATATTTTCAGGACGATAATAATGCGCAATCAATTCATCTTTAATTCCCGTGGTTTCCATATGCTCTTTAATTTTATCATAATCATAAGTGAATATTGCTGGATTACTTGACAACTCATCCCAATCAATTTTGTCTAAGTTTTGTTCAAGTAAATGAATGGCTGCTGGATTGCTTGATAAAGTATACCAATCAATTTTGTCTTGATTTTGTTCCAAAATATGAATGGCTGCTGGATTGCTTGATAAAGTATACCAATCAATTTTGTCTTGATTTTGTTCCAAAATATGAATGGCTGCTGGATTTGCTGACAATGACAACCAATCAATTTTGTCTGGATGCTGTTCCAAAATATGAATTGCTTTAGGATTTTCTGATAACCAATACCAATCAATTTTGTCTTGATTTTGTTCTAATATATGAATTGCTTTAGGATTTGTTGATAAATACCACCAATTAATTTTGTCTGGATTTTGTTCTAACAAATGAATTGCTTTAGGATTACACGATAACATAGAGCAATTAACTTTATATAAATTTTCTTCGATTAAATGAATTGCTGCTGGATTATTTGATAACATTTTCCAATCAATTTTGTCTAAATTTTTTTCCAAAATATGAATTGCTTTAGGATTAAGTGATAACTGATGCCAATAAATTTTGTCTGGATTTTGTTCCAAAAGGTGAATAGCTGCTGAATTTGCAGATAACCAAAACCAATCAAGTTTATCTAAAGGAATCCAAGGTCTTAGTATTAAAAAATGTTCGCTCATTGTTTTAAAAACTTGTTGTATGTAAAGATACTAACTAACAAAGATAGAGAAAAGCAATTCAATTTTTTTAAAGGTGACCCCCTCCTTCCCCATCCACCACAAATATTCAACATTTTTAATTCATAGTGTATCCCTAATATAAAAAAAGGTTAATTAAATTAAACACTTATAATCTAGCTAATTCCATCTACTATTAAAATCCTCCAACAAATCCCCTCGTTCCACAAATTTATGAATATTTTCAGGACGATAATAGTAAGCAATCAATTCATCTTTAATTCCAGTTGATTCCATATGTTCTTTTATTTTATCATAATCATAAGTGAATATTGCTGGATTTTCTGATAACTTATACCAATCAATTTTATCTTGATTTTGTTCTAAAATATGAATGGCTGCTGGATTTGTTGGTAACCAATCCCAATCGATTTTGTCTGGATTTTGTTCCAACACTTTGCTTATTATATGAATTGCTGCTGGATTTATTGATAAACAAGCCCAATTAATTTTGTCTTGGTTTTGTTCCAAAATATGAATGGCACTTGGATTGAGTGATAACATTGCCCAATCAATTTTGTCTGGTTCTTGTTCCAGCGCTTCGCTTATTAAATGAATTGCTGCTGAATTCATTGATAACCAATACCAATCAATTTTGTCTGGATGCTGTTCCAAAATATGAATTGCTTTAGGATTTGATGATAAATAATACCAATCAATTTTGTCTGGGTTTTGTTCTAACGCTTCGCTTATTAAATGAATTGCTTTAGGATTGCCTGATAACTGCTCCCAATCAATTTTGTATAAATTCTGTTCCAAAATATGAATGGCTGCTGGATTTTGTGATAACATATACCAGTTAATTTTATCTGGGTTTTGTTCTAAAAGATGAATGGCTGCTGGATTTTTTGATAACCAAAACCAATCAAGTTTATCAAAAGGAATCCAATCACGTAATATTAAAAATTGTTCGCTCATTATTTTATAAACTTAATGATATAAGGAAAGATACAACTAACAAAAATAGAGAAAAGCAATTCAATTTTTTTGTAAAGGTGAAGCCCCATTCTTCCTCATCCACCACAAATGTTCAACCATTTTTAAATCACATTGTATCCCTAACAGAAAAAAGAGTTTATTTAAAATATTACACACACACTTACTAACTAATTCCATCTAGCATTAAAATCCTCCATCAAATCACCTCGTTCCACGAATTTATGAATATTTTCAGGACGATAATAATAAGCAATTAATTCATCTTTAATTCCAGTGGATTCCATATGTTCTCGTATTTTGTCATAATCATAAGTAAATATTGCTGGATTTTCTGATAACCTTTCCCAAACAATTTTGTCTTGATTTTGTTCGAGTAAATGAATTGCAGCTGAATTATATGACAACATTACCCAATTAAGTTTGTCAGGGGTTTGTTCTAATGCTTTGCTTAATAAATGGATTGCTGCTGGATTGCCTGATAATAATTCCCAAATAATTTTATCTGGGTTTTGTTCCAATATTTGGTTTATTAAATGAATGGCCGCTGGGTTTCTTGATAAATTATACCAATTAATTTTGTCTAAATTTTGTTTAATTAAATGAATGGCTGCTGGATTGAATGATAAATTAGACCAATTAATTTTGTCTTGGTTTTGTTCCAAAAGATGAATGGCTGCTGGATTGAATGATAAATTAGACCAATTAATTTTGTCTGGGTTTTGTTCCAACACTTTGTTTATTATATGAATCGCAGCTGGATTTTGTAACAACATTGCCCAATTAATTTTGTTAGGGTTTTGTTCCAACAGATGTATGGCTGCAGGATTTCCTGATAACCACCACCAAAGAATTTTGTCTGGGTTTTGTTCCAATAATTGAATGGCTGCTGGATTTCTTGATAACCCATCCCAATTAAGTTTCTCCAAAGAAATCCAAGGTCTCAGTATTTTAAATTGTTCGCTCATAGTTTAAAAACTTGTTTATATAATAAAAGATGTAACTAACAAAGATAGAAAAAGCATTTCAATTTTTTATTCTTCATAATCATCAAACTCTTCAATCCCCCACCCAGAAAAGTATTTCATATTCTTTGGATGGAATCGGTTTTGAATAATTTCTTTATTGATAGGCCATTTATGTTTAGCAATTTGTTCATAATTATAAGTGAAAATGGATGGATTTCCTGATAACTCATTCCAATCAATTTTTTCTGGATTTTGTTCTACTAGCGCTTTGCTTATTAAATGAATGGCTGCCGGATTTCTAGATAACCAATACCAATCAATTTTGTCTGGATTTTGTTCTAGAAGATGAATGGCTTTAGGATTTTCTGATAACCATAGCCAACTAATTTTGTCTGGATTTTTTTCTAGAAGATGAATGGCTGCTGGATTACCTGATAACATAACCCAATTAATTTTGTCTGGATTTTGTTCTAGAAGATGAATCGCTGCTGGATTACACGATAACCACCACCAATTAATTTTTTTTGGATATTGTTCCAACCCTTCGCTTATTAGATAAATGGCGGCTGGATTGACTAATAATGCATCCCATTCAATTTTGTCTGGGTTTTGTTCCAAAATATGAATGGCTACTGGTGCTGGATTTTCTGATAATATACTATAATTAAGTTTCTCCAAAGGAATCCAATCTAATAATTTATAATAATGTTGCATTGTTATCGTTATAAATAATATGTTTATAAATAGTAAAAAATGAATTCAATTTTTTATCATTCTTCATAATCATCAAATTCTTCAATACCCCATCCAGAAAAGTATTTCATATTCTTTGGATGGAATCGGTTTTGAATAATTTCTCTATTGATAGGCCATCGTTGTTCTGCAATTTGTTTGTAATCATAATCATAAGTAAAGATTGCTGGATTTTCTGATAAATCAGTCCAATCAATTTTGTCTAAATTTTGTTCTAAAATATGAATTGCTTTAGGATTTGCTGATAAATCCCGCCAACTAATTTTGTCTAGATTTTGTTCTAATATATGAATTGCTGCTGGATTTTCAGATAACCGATACCAATCAATTTTGTATGGGTTTTGTTCTAACGCTTTGCTTATTAAATGAATGGCTGCTGGATTAAATGATAAACCAGACCAATCAATTTTATCTGGGTTTTGTTCGAGTAGATGGATGGCTGCTGGATTTCTGGATAACATAAACCAATTAATTTTGTCTGGATTTTGTTCTAGCGCTTCGCTTATTAAATGAATGGCTGCTGGATTTATTGATAACCAATACCAATTAATTTTGTCTGGATTTTTTTCGAGTAAATGAATAGCTGCTGGATTGGTTGATAACCACCACCAATCAATTTTGTATAGATTTTTTTCTAATCTATGAATAGCTGCTGGATTTTTTGATAAAGAATTCCAATTAATTTTTTCTAAATTTTGTTCTAATAGATGAATTGCTGCTGGATTGTATGATAACCAATCCCAATTAATTTTGTCTGGGTTCTGTTCTAAAAAATGAATAGCTGCTGGATTTGTGGATAACCGAATATAATTAAGTTTCTCCAAAGGAATCCAATCAAATAATTTACAATAATAATAATGTTGCATTGTTGTTATAATAATGTTTTAAATAGTAAAAAATAAAATCAATTCAATTTTTTCTTTAAGTTCAAAACTGAATAATATATATTATTTACAATTCTTTCCCAAAAAGTGAATTAGGTTTTGAATTTTGGACATTTATTTTTGTCCATTTTTGAAAACCTAAAAGACTTTTTAAAATAAAGAGTGTTTTTCAACATTTAGACCATAATGCTTTAATTTACGAAAAATATATAAAAAATATTGTGATGATTAGTTTTTTTCGTTTTATTTAGGAACTTTTTTTGTAGTATAAATATACTATAAATGACTACAAATTTAGTTCCATTAAGTTCCAACTTATTTATTTGTAAAATGTGTGATTATACTACAAGTAGAAAATCACAATACGAGCGTCATATATCTACATCTAAACATATGAATGCTACAAATACTACAAATTTAGTTCAAAAAAGTTCCAAATTATTTATTTGTAAATGTGGAAATCAATATAAACATCATTCTAGTTTATGGAACCACAAAAAAAAATGTAATTATGAGAAACAAGTTGAAAAGGAAATTGTGACAAACGACAAAGATGATTTAATTACTTTATTACTTACTCAAAATAAAGAATTAATGGATTTAGTTAAGAGTGGGATGATTAATAATACAACTAACAGTAATAATAATAATAACAATACAACAAATAATGATAATAAAATATTTAACTTACAATTCTTTTTAAATGAAACATGTAAAGATGCAATGAATATTAATGAATTTGTTAGTTCCATCAAAGTTAATCTTGAAGAATTAGAGAATACTGGAAGGCAGGGTTATATTGAGGGTATATCCAGTATAATCTTAAAGCGTTTAAATAAATTGGAACAACATTTTAGGCCACTTCACTGTTCAGATTTAAAACGCGAAGTTTTTTATATTAAAGAAAATAATGAATGGAAAAAGGAAAATGAGAATAAAGCCATA
>Ga0209358_10002218_pt1 | contig 14954 bp, 39 predicted proteins | sample LauGreFa1BDMLBSN_2_FD_187574 | JGI IMG/M metagenome (GOLD analysis project Ga0209358, IMG submission 187574) | Freshwater lake microbial communities from Lake Michigan, USA - Fa13.BD.MLB.SN (SPAdes) (version 2) | ecosystem: Environmental > Aquatic > Freshwater > Lake | place: Lake Michigan, USA... | reverse complement strand
TAGATGTATCGTTACAAAGGATGGTATGTTTAGTAGAAATGGTAAACCAATTATTTCAGCACCACACATTAGAGAAAGTTTAAGTGAAGTATTTGAAGTATATCCTGAATTGATATTGGATGGTGAGTTATATGCTGACAAGTTCGCAAATGACTTTAATAAGATTGTATCATTGGTAAAGAAAACAAAACCAACCGATGCTGACTTAAAAGAAAGTAAAAAGAATATTGAATATCACATTTACGACTTACCAAGTTCAGATAAAAACTTTGTGCATAGAGCCTACGATTTAGGAATACTATTTGAAACCCGTAGTGAATTACATCCGCATTGTAAATTGGTTGACACCCGTAAAGTTGAAGATGAAAATTCAGTTATGGAGCAATACGAATTATTAGTGGATGCAGGATATGAAGGACAAATATTACGATTAGATAAAAAGTATGAGAATAAGAGAAGCAAATCGTTATTGAAACATAAATCATTCATAGATGAGGAATATACTATTTTGGACATTGTAGAGGGTGAGGGTAACCGAACTGGTACCGCTGGGTATATGGTATTTGAAACTGAAAATGGTGATAGATTCAAAAGTAATGTAAAAGGTACTTGGGAAGAAACTGCTGAAATGTTAAAGAACAAAAAGAAGTTGATAGGGAAGCAGGCAACAATTAAGTATTTTAATTTGACGCCGGATGGAATACCACGTTTCCCATATGTGATTAATATTGATAGAGAAAGTTACGAATAAATTTTAAAAAATGAAGAATACGCTTAAACAACGAATATACAAATGTGAATGTGGAGTCTTAACAAAAGAGTATTTTTGGGATAGTGAAATAGATAAAGCAAAAGTTAAATGTTCGGATTGTTCAAAGTTATTAACGAAAAAGAATTTAGTAGTTCCAAATAAAAATGAAGCTGCTAGTATTAGAACGCCAACAAAAAATAGATAACACAATGAGAATTAAATCAGTATTTCCACCTATTTGTTTTGAATCACCCCTTTCGGGTAAAACATATATTGTGTGCACCGGTGGTAAAGAAAGTAGTGGATGGGTTGAAGTAAAAAGATGGTATAGTTGGAACGATTTGGAAAAGATGTGGGATAAAATTGAATACACAAAACCAAAAGAGTTTCAAAAAGTCAAAGTGAAAAAAGAATACAAAGTTAAAGGTAGTAAAGGAAATGTATATAAGGTAGTAAATGATGAGGGGTTTTGGAGTTGTAGTTGTCCAGCACATGGGTTTGGTAGAGGAAAAGATTGTAAACATATTATAGGAATAAAAAATAAATAAGTTATGGATATAAGAGAACAATATAGAGAACGAGCTATTCAATTCGTTAAGGAGTGGAATGAAAATGTAAGTGAACACATTATTGATATTATGGTTTCTATTATGGCAACCAGAGATAAAAGTTCATACGCAGGTGGTGGATTTGTTCAGGCAATTGTTGATAATAATTTGTATTTGGCATTGAGTAGAGCCGATACTGATTGCCGTAAAAACATTTTCATCTTAACAATGTGTAACGCAAATTGTCATTTATAAAATTAAAACAAAAGTTATGGGATTTTTTAGTTGGAGAACACAAGATACTGATAAAAGTATAGCAAACAATTATTCAATCAGAAAGGTATTCAAAGTTGATATGATTGATAATAAAGGTAATGTATGGACCGAAAATGATTACGATGGTTATGGTGTATTTGGTGGTAAAGATTATTATGAATTACTTGCCGAAATGAATGGAGTAGTCGAAAGAGATAAAGTGGAATTGCAAGGTGAAGCATATACCGATTATATGAGAGGTGAAGGTATTAACTTAGCGTTCAGTAAGGGTAATGGTAGTGGAGTTGGAACGGAAGGTATATACTATCCTAACTTAATTGAAATGGCAAAAGGTTGGACATATGAAATGAGTGGGCCCGATAGTTGTGATTTTCAGGGTTTCTTTTATGATAATGAAAATGATGAAGATTATGAATTATAAAAAAATAAAGATATGAACAAACCTATAAATTTTGAAACAGTAGACCGAGTGGACCTTGAACTACAAGGAAATCCTTTTTATTTTGATGTGGACCATATGCAAAATTATCAACATTCAAATTGGGTGTGGGTATTTTGTAATGGACAAGCATTGGGTGATTATTGTGTTCTATTTCAATTCAAATGGGAACATAATTGTTATAGTATGAAGCGATGTGTATTGGGTGAGGGTGATACGGGTGATTATATATTTCAAGACAATTTACTAAGTGCCGATATGGTAAAAACAAAAGATACATTTGTTAATCATATAGCTAAAGTTATAGAAAAGGCAATTGGATTGGGAAAATTTCAAAACTAAAAAAAATAAAATATAGATTAATTATGGAACAGCAAAACACAATGAAACGATTGGATGAAAATCGTATTGCAGCAGATGGATTGATTTGGGATAATAGAGCCGATAAATCAATCAAAGTAAAAAATTTAGATAATGGATTTATGGTTCATTCAATTAAATTAGAAGATGTAAGTTATTACCCAGTATCAATTGATAAGAGTAATAAAAACAAAAACTATATTCAGGTAATCGAAAAAGAAAAGTAATATGAAAACTCTAACAATAGTCGAACTTATCGAACTATTGGAGAATGAGATTAAAGGTGGTGCTTCCATTGTTCAGGTGGATGGCACCATTCTTATTCCCGATAATGGAAACAAAATTTTAGTAACTACACAAAAACAAATGTAATATGAAAGCGATATTAATTGATTCCGTAAATAAAGAAGTTAAAGAAATTGAAATCGGAAAAGGCATCGAAGAAATGTATAAGTTTCTACAATGCGAATGTTTTACAATTGCATCTTATTTAGATAAGCAAGATGCAATCTTTGTAGATGATGAAGGATTGATGAACGGAACGGATGTATTCTTTACATATGAAGGAGCACATCAACCATTCGCAGGTAATGGATTGATTATGGGATGTGATGATGAAGGTGAAAGTGAAGATTGTAAAATCAGTTTTGCCGAAGTGAAAAACAAAGTAAAATTTTATAGTAGATACGAATTGGCATTGGGTATCGCTATGGGAGCAATTAAAACATTTTAATTATGGGACAGTATTACAAAATAGTAAATGTAAAGAAAAAACAATACATCACACCATACAAATTTGGTGATGGTTCAAAGTTAATGGAATTTAGTATGTCAGCAAATGGTGTATTGGCCGGATTGGCAATATTACTTGCTGACGGAAATGGTAGAGGTGGTGGAGACTTACATAGTGAAAACGATATCATAGGCAGTTGGGCAGGTGATAACATTGTTGTCGCAGGTGATTACGCCGATGCTGGTAAGTTTGTAAAAGAACCCGAGCAAACTTTATATGAAGTTTGTCAGGCAGAAGGTGAAGATATATCAATAAAAGTATTGGATGCACTTTGTGATGATAGATATTACTTTGAGGAGTTTCGTAAACATAGAGCAGGTTGGATATCTGATAGTCAAGTTGATGATTTAATTCAAAGAAAATTAAAAGAGAAAGGATTAACCGAATCGAAAAAATATCAGGTCCCTTCATCAAAAGACCCGAATGTAAAGTATAATGTAATTGAAGATAACGGAAATTGGGAATGTGATTGCCCATCGTTCACATATACAGGCGGTAAAGAATGTAAACACATTAAATCATTAAAGGTATGATAAAATATAAAAAAATGAAAACAGGTCCCGTTGAAATAGATTTGACCGGACCAGATGGAAACGCATTTACCTTAATCGGAATTGCAAGTAATTTAGCAAAACAATTGGATTTGGATAAAAAGAAAATCCGTGAGGAAATGATGAGTGGTGATTATGAAAACTTAATCAAAGTGTTTGATAAACATTTTGGAGAATTTGTAACTTTATATCGTTAGTATGTTAAAAATAGAAAATATAGATAAAATATTAGCAATCAATTCACAAGATATTGAAGTGCATACATTCGACCAAAGACCTGATTATTACGAATTTACATTCGAACATCACAATATTCATTCAGCTCTATTTGCAGCTCATATGCATAGGAGACCGCAATGGCGGGGTGGTAAAGATTATATAATGGAATTGTTTGATGGTATTAATGGTAAACCATTGGTATATCAATTTTCAATAGATGATTTAAAAGACCCATTTGCTTTATTATCTTATTTAAAAGATGCAATAAATAAATGGGATACGGTAACAAACAAATAAAATAGATTATGAGAAAACCGGAGAATTTTAAAAAAATAGATGATGTAAAATTTGCAACTCGAACAGGTAATAAATACAAATTTTCAACGAATGGTGTAGATCCTGAATTATGGGTGTTTACTCTACCTGATAATAGTAATTATGTTTTGGCATTTGATATAGATTGGGAAAACGAAACATATCAAATAAAGAGAGCAAAGAATGGGGATGGAAGGAATTGGATTGATACCATTTATAGTGGAAACTTTACAAGTGAACCTATGAAAACAATTAATTCATTTGTTGATTGGGCACATAATAGAGTATTACAATTTGAACACTATTACAATAAATTATAGATTATGAAAACAAACGTGTCAGAAAAATCAATTTTAATGATTGTTTATTTGTTGGGATTGATATTAATAACATTTTTTTCATCTTGCAGTAAAGATGTATTCAATAAAAAAGTAGAATTGAATATTGATACCCGTTTACCAAAAGACCAAAATGGATATTCCGTATTCAATTTGTATTCAACGCAAACACAAAACATACATACAATATCAGGAAGTATTAGAGTGAATGGTAGAATACCAAATGAACCACGTGAGAAAGTTGAGTGGGAAAGCTCACACTATTGGACACTGAAAATTGGTGATACAATCGGAACTATTTATCGTAGGACATGGAGAGGGTTGGGTTGGCAAATTGTAGATAGTATTAAAGTTGTAAACTTAAAACAATCACAAGTTCCAACAATCAATTCTGCAACATACAATTCTGCGGATGGTAGTATTAACACAGTCATAGCTCCAATGTGGAATATGAGAGGTGATACAATGACTATAGTTGCACGTTCAAATGGTGTAGTGAAAGTTGAAAGAATTATTTTGAAATAAGGAATATTTTTTGTATATTTGACAAAACGAATAGTTATGAGTAAAACAAAAGAATGGTATATGCAAACACAATCAAATCAACCAAATAATATTCAACACGATGAAGATTATCTTTATGAACAATATTTGACTCAAGAAAAATTGAATGAACAATATTGGGAAGGTGTGAGCAATGGTTCTATATTTCCTGATAATTGGGAATATGATGATGAATATTACAAATCATCTTACTTACCTACAAAAGAGGAAGAAGATGAAAACTTTAAACAAACATTAAAACAAAATGGATATACTTCCTGAAATAATAACACTATCAAACGAGATGATTGATTTGTTAGATGAGGCACAATTCTTTGAGGGTAATCCCTTTATTGAAAGATTGCCACTAAAAAGAAAATTGCAAGAAGCAATGCAAAGAAAATGGGAACAAGAATTTGAAATGCATTTGACCGATTTAGAAGTTGAAAAAATAATGCAAGAAACTTTATCCGATTCGGTTGGTGATACAATAGAGAGTTTGGTGCAAAAGGGTGCATTAAATATGAGTATTGGGTCGGATGGTGAAATAATTTATTCGGCAAACAAAGATTTTAACTTTGATGATTTATGATAGACAATAAGGAAAAACCAAACCATTTAAAATACAAAAAAGTTTAATTTAAAATGAAAGTATTATTTGGATATGATATTATGACTTACAATGGTGAAATGCCAAATTGTTTGCATCCAAAATTTTTAAATACGATATATCAAGCTTCTGATTTTAATTATGCATTTTCAGGAGAACATTTCCAAAATAGATGGAATATTGGATGGCATTTGTATAATTCTAATTTTTGGAATAACTATGTTGATAAAAAATCGGTATATGAAATTATAAATAATCACAAAAATACAAAATGGTTTTATCCCGTAGAACCATTTGGAAGTATTGAAAGTTTTTTTGGAAATCACCCTACCTTTAATGAATTGTGTTTAAAACAAATTTCATCGGTAGCTTTGAATGAAATAAAAAATGGGAATGGTAATTTATTAATCAATTATATAATTGATGGTGGATTAGGAATTACAAAATCTAACTTTAAAAAGTTGATTGATTTTACAAGAGAAAACGAAATACCCGATGAAAAAGTTTATTTAATATTTCAGGATTTTAAACTTAAAGATAATCTAAAAAAGATGGGTGTTAATTACAATGTATTTGATTTTAATTTAGCACAATTATCTAAATCACAGGAGTTTAACAATATAATAAATAATCCTGATTTCAAATTTTGGGGTGATAATTCATTTGAACCACAATTTGGTCAAACTGAACATACGGCAAATAGCGTTTTAACATTTCAGGAATTTGAAAATACTATCGGAAGTCACAAAAAAGATTTTTTATTTTTATGTAGACATTGGAAATTACATAGATTACTTATACTTTCAAAATTACATAAACTTGGAAAATTATTTTACAACAATACATCGTGGGATAAAAAATTCTATCACGAAGATGTAATTAATGAATTTTTAAGACACGATGAAAATTTGGAATTAGCAGAAATAGTTAAAACCGTTTCTAAAAATTTAGATGTATCGGATTTAACTAAAATAGCAGGGTATGGTTTTGAAAACAAATCAATATATTTGAATTCATATATTAGTTTAGTTTCCGAATCTATATTTTTTCAGGTAAGAGATGAGGGAGATGTTTATGTAGAATTTCCAACAGGATATTTAAGTGAAAAAATTTGGAAACCAATTGGACATTCGCAAGCATTTATATTGGCTGGTCCTGCAAAATCTTTACAATACTTACAAAGTTTGGGATATAAAACATTTCACCCATATATTGATGAAAGTTATGATATAGAAACTGATGACTTTAAAAGATTAGAAATGATTTTTGAACAAATAGAAAAGTTTACTAAAAAATCAAAAGAGGAAAAGGACGAGTTTCTAATCAATGTAAAAAATATTGTTAAACACAATCAACAATTATTTTTAGATTATTCAAAAGAAGCGTATAAAGATGATTGTAAAAATATAATAAACGCATTAGCAAAACAAACTTTAATATAATGGAGTTTAATAAAACGGATGAAGAATTAAAACAAATGAGCGATGTTGAATTGTTTGAATATTTGGATGCAAAAGCAGCACACTTAAAACAACACACATCGCCATTGAGTAGTTATCACACTAAAAGATTTGCAAGTATAAGTTCCGCAATATCAAATACGGAATTTGATTATGATAGTGTAAAAAAGATAGCAAAAGAAAACGAACAAAAGGGATTTGAAAAATTTATAAACGATAAAAAAAATTAGTTATGAGACAACCACATATTTTTACAACCGATATGAGTAAACCAACAATTATTACCGCACAACAATATGGAACGAAAGTTTCGGTTGAATTGGACCATAGTGATACATCTTTGGATGAATTGATGGATGCGTTTGAAACATTGATAATTGGGTTGGGGTATCATAACGACGCCTGGAAAGAATGGATATTGGATAGAGCAAATGAGTATCAAGAAGAGGAAAATGATAAATGGGATGAAGATGGTGGATTTGGAGTTAAACCATATACAGTCGATGATTTTAAAAGAGATGAAGAAGAAGCAGTTAGAAGTTTTATCAAAAGTAAAATGGATGCAGAAATATTTGCAAATACTTTAGAAAATCCACCAGCACCAAATGATAATTTAGTGGAAGCTGCTAAAGAATATAATAATTTAAAAGTTAAATCTAAAAAGAAATCTAAATAATGGGATTTAACAATTGCTATTTGCCGGAATACAAAGAACTGATTGAATATTACAATTCAGTATCATTGGAAGTATTTGTAAAACGATTTAGAAAATATGATTGTTGGACAGGTAGCAGTGAATCTATGGATTTTTTAGAAAGTAAAGTAAAAGAATATTATGAGTTACAACAAATTCAGGTGGTGGACGAAGGGAAGGAAACGAAAACCACTTAAAGCAGATGCACCTTTGTTATTAAAAATACGCAATGGTGATTTTGATTATTCATATATGTTTGGTGAAGCATTAGAGATGCGACAATCGGCTGAAACCGTTTACCAACAAACTTATACCAACTACGGCGGAACGGATGAAAAAAACCGAAAGGAAGCAGCTCTGGAAGCAAGTAGAATGAAACGAATAAAGGCAATCAAATTGGAAATAGAGGCTGATAAAGATGAAAACCAAATTCTATGGAAACTTCGTAAAGAGTTAGAAAAAGAATTTGGAAGCGATTTGTGGGATAAAGCAATGGAGAGACAAAGAGGGAAGGGAACTTTGGAAAATTTATACGAATGGTATCGTAAAAATTCCAAAGTGAAAAATCCACAATCAATTCAAGATATTCAATTAAAAAGACCAAATACTAAAGGATTGGAATATTTATTCTAAAGGTTACCGATTGTTAATTAAATAAACAATACATGGACGACGGTGATAAACAGAATAAAAGAAAAATACTCGGAAAAAAGCCAGAGGTTAATGCTATACAAAGACATGAGTTTGTTCCTAGCACTATTTTTCAATCCCTTTGGATTCGATGCCGTTCAATATTCCCTAATATTACTAACGGGAAGTTTATGGAGAGCGAACTTCGTTATGTATTGTATTGCGGTATCTTTTTTTGGTTGCTACATTTACTTTGGCAAGCGATTAAATAAAAAATAATGAATAATTTAGAAAATGTTACATTGGTTTCAATAGATTCGGCTAAAGATAATCCAAATAAATCAAATATTAGATTAGCGGCAATTAGTAGATTGGTTCCTGAAATTTGTAAACATATTAATTTTGGTGATATCTTAATGATTAATCCTTTCAATAAAAATAAAGAATTAATCGAAAAAAAATTTGAAACACTTTGGCCATTTGATTGGATAAATTCCGGTGGAATAGCTTGGTATAATAATTTTCTAATAAAACAATTACCACATTTAATAAAAACGGATTGGTATTTAATAATTCAATGGGACGGGTTTCCTAGATTTCATAATTTTCATTTTGATACTGAATTTTTTAATTATCCTTATCTGGGTGGAGGTCATTCTTTGATAAATGGCGGATTCAGTTTACGCAATACGAAAATAATGCAAGATATATCTAAAATAAATGAAACTTATAATAAAGGGTCGGAAGATGCATTTTATTCTGCTTTTTTTGATAACGAATTTACACAGGAATATGCAACACCTTTTAAGTTCAAATGGCCTGAAGAAAATGTTTTAAATAAATTTTGTTTTTTTGAAGATACAAAATATGAACCACAAACTTTTGGTTGGCATAGAAGTTATTGCCTTTCAAAGAAAAAAATATTTGAAATGTTTAACGAAACGAATATATTTAATAGTAACGAATTAGATTTGCTCGTTGATTATTCTTTATTAAAAGAAATAAACGGAATTGATTTTGATTTGAATAAATTTGAAATGGAATATAACGAACAATTTTTTGAAAAATATTAATGGAACCAGTAATCTTACATATTGATTTAGGTAGTTATCCAATATCAAATTGGTTAAAGAGTAACAGATATGTAATTTTTTCGGAACTGATTAGATTTTCAAAAGTATTAATCGAAGAAAAATTAGAGTCAGTTCAAGCAATAATGATATCAAATTATCAGGATAATATAGTGTTTATTCTTAAAAAAGAAAATTTAGAAAGTGTTTTAGAAAAAGCATTTAACTTTTTTATTAATATTGAGGAATATGAAAAATGTGCAGAAATTCGTGATTTGAATATACTTATTGAAAACTTAAAAAATGAGTCAAAAGATATTAAAAATAATAAATCAAATAAAAGACAATCTAAAGTCGATTGATAATGATGGTGTTTATCACCCACTTCACGATGATATCTACGACCAATTATCTTTAATTGAAGATGAAATATACGGCGAAGATGAATTGGATGGATTTGATTTTACGGATGAAGATTATTAAATAAATTTTTATGAATAGGTTATTGTTGGGTATTTTATGGGGAATATTAGGACAGGTTATGTCTTTTTTACAATTACAAGGTAGTGTAAAATATGGTTGGTTTCAAAAATATCCAATAATAGTTTTATTGAGTTCAATGCCGGCGGCATGGTTTTACATTAAATCAGTTGAAAATTTAGTTAATTGGGGTGATGGTCAATTATGGCCATCCCGTCTTATTGGATTTGGTATTGGTATAATTGTATTTGTATTATTGAGTTGGTTATTATTTAGAGAGCCATTTAGTTTAAAAACAATTATTTGTTTATTACTTGCAGCAAGTATTTTATTAATTCAAATATTTTGGAAATGAGAATGCCACAATTAGTAAAGGTTGGTGATGAACTTTATGAAATAGTTTATAAATGTCCAGTTACGAAATTTAATGTTGAAATCACGGGTGGAGCAGCTGAGGACCTTAAAAAATGGTTTGGTGCTGAAAAAATATTACGAAATGCACAAACGAATGAATATGTTTTTGTAAATTTAATACCTGAATTGGAATATGAATAAATTAACACTACATTATTTTGGATGTTCGTTTACAAATGCAGAATCGAGTTTTACTGGATATGAATTTACAAATTTCAGAAAAATAATTGAAGAAAAAATAAATTGCAATTCCAAAAATTATTCAGAAAATGGAATGGCAAATCAACACATTTTTGATAAAGTTTATAAAATATCAAAAACTGAAAATGTAAAAGACTCGGTATTCGTTATTCAAACTACATTCCTAAATAGATTAGGAATGCATTGTGATTTGGATAATAATTTTATTTCAATGTGTAAAATTGAAAGTCCAGACTCTCAAATTGATAATGTAAAGATAAATTTTTATAATGATTGGTTAAAATATTTTTATTCCAATGTTACGCAACATTTCGAATTTGAAAAGGAAGTTGATTGTTTAGCAAGTTGGTTAAAACAAAACAATATTCAATTTATTTTTATAGGTATGGACGGAATGATATCTAAATTAGATAAATCTTTTTTTGAAAGGAATAATTTTACAATATTTGATGATAAAGAATTTGCATTTTATCCATACGCCGCATCTAATAAATTAAGAATTGCGGATGTTCTTTCTTTAAAAGAAAATAATGGACATGTTGATTTTCATTTTAACCAATTAGGACATAACAGATTGGCAGAAGGAATTTTAAGAAAAATTAAATTTGTTTAATAAATGTATATTTATAATCTAAATAATCATTTATGACCAATAGAGAAAGGGCATCAAAAAACAGAAAAAAGATGCAAAAGAAAAGTAGAAAGGTAAATATCAAAAAAGGTATTCACCAAAAACATACATAAAAATCTTGCATGCCATGTAACCCAAAAGGGACACCCTAAAAAGTGTCCCTTTTATTTTGTGTTATCAAATATTTTTTGTATATTTAAACAATGAAACAAATTTGTGCTTATTGTGGACAAGATACATACGACGTGGATATTGAATATCTGGTTGGTGCTAATCATTTGAGTTGTGCACTAAGCGCCGAACAAAAAGCAGAACAAATGCAAATAATCAATTGGAAAAAAATACAAGGTGAACGATTTGATGTTGCAGGTGCATCTTTTTGTTTTGGTAGAGTCCACGAAAATAATCAGGCATATTTTACCGAAATAATTGAAACTGTCGATAATGATGTGGTGTTTCGTGTTAAATTGAGTAAAATGCCTGGTCAATTTGATTTAAAAATAGAAGATACAAAAGGGATTTTATCCACATCAATTAGACGAGTAGTTAGACCAAATCAAATAAAATCTTTACAAAATTTTATTTATTTAATTAGTGAGTCTATAAATAAAAATCAAGTAATAAAAACATATTGTTCAATGCTTGGTTTAATACAAACGGATAGCAGTTCTAAAAAGAAAGCAAAGACGGTATCTGGAAATACAAACTTTAATATGCCGAATTCGCATTCTATAAAATTTTAATTTATGAAAAAAATAAATAGGTTTATTTTTATTACAATATTGGTAGTTACATTACCCACATTGGTATATTCTCAAACTAAAAAAGAATTGGCAATGTTAGATTCGATACCCGTATTAACGCCCGATACTACATTGAATAGTTTTATTTATCATTGGTTGGGCAAACCTTATAAGTTAGGCGGAAAAACCGAACGAGGTATTGATTGTTCGCAATTCAATAAAAAGTTATACGCAGATGTCTATAAATTAAATTTAGAAAATGTATGTTATAGGCAGTGGGACCAAACCGAAAGGGTTAAAATGGATAATTTACAAATTGGTGACCTTTTATTTTTCAGAAGTCGGCAATCACCATCGGGTTGGCATTGTGCCACATATATTGGTGAAACAATGTTTGTACATTCAGCAAACCGATATGAAGGTGTAAAGATTAGTAGTTTATTAGAGCCAAAATATAAATTGGCATATAAAGGTGCAGGTAGAATAAAAAAGTAAAAGTTATGTTTGATAAATTAGTAGCATTAATAGAAAGATTTGGTTATCAGCTGATGCCATTTTTTATAGTAGAGGAATGGAACGCAGCAGTCCATTTAAGATATGGAAAATATATCAATACACTAAATAGTGGAATTCATTTTAAGATACCATTTTTTGATAGTATAATTGAAACGCCTGTTATTACTCAATCGGTCAATTTGCCATCACAAACACTAACTACATTAGACGAACAAAGTATTGTATTAAAATCAATTATCAGATATAGAGTTAGTGATGTGAGAACTTATTTATTAAGTGTAATGCACGCAAATGATGTATTGATTGATACAACGCAGGGAATGATTAGGGATGTAGTGGAATTAACAATGTGGGAAGATTTGGTTAATGTTAATGAAACGATAACTAATAAAGTGAAAACATTTGTAACAAAGTGGGGAATTGAAGTTGAAGCAGTAACAATAACTGATTTGGGAATTGTAAAAAGTTTTCGTATATTTGGAGACGAAGCACATAAAACAACAATATTACCAACAGATATATAAATAATGTATGGATAAACAATACGCAAAACAAATGATACAATGGGCTGAGGAATCAAAACAATATTTAAAAATATCAGCATCAGTTATTAACGAAACACCAAACGATTTGGAATTAGGAAATAAAATTCGTCAGATGTATTGGAAGCATGAAAAACAAAATGATGAATTAATTCAAAGATGTAAAAATGAAATGAAATGAAAAAACAAAAATGGTTTATAGCAAATAACCGAACACAAAAAAACAAAGATGTAGTAAATGTATTGCCATTCTTAAAATTATGGTATAGTGAAAATTACTTTTTAGAAACGGGAGTATTTAGTCCCGCATTCGGAATAGCAATAAGTTGGTTGAAGTGGAATTATTATTTTACAGTCCAAAAAGGATATTAGTATGAAAATAAAGGGTTGGGAAAAAATAAGTGGATATACATACAAAGGATATACAATAGTCAATCCAATACATAATGCACAGGAAACAAAGTATGAAGCAACTATATTAAATTTGAATTTGCCACAAAAACCAAAATGGGAATTGCATGTATTAACACCTGCACATAAATTCAAACAAGATAATCATTTTAGTATTACTATGTGGGATGAGCACGATTTTCTTACAAGACGCCAAATAACAATTGAAAGAATGAGGTCTATTGCATTTTTCAGAAATACATTTGAGCAAATGATTGATGAGTTATTAAAAATACAATTAACATCGGCACCAGTTAGTCATTCAATAAGTAGTGGAATAATAAATCATGTAAACAATAACGGAACTACCTATAAATTTTAGTAAATGAAAAACAAAAATGACGTGGCATTATTTAAAGAACTAAAAGAAATACGTGAACAGATACTTTATTGGGAAAAATATCAGGGAGTAAATTGGTTAGGTAAGTGGGCTCGTAGTGTTAGATTAGAAAGGTTACACAAAAGATATTTAATAATAGAAAGGAAAATTCAAAAACTAAAAAACAAAAGATAAAAAAATAAGTTATGGAAATTTTAACGATTATCGCTTTGGTATTTTTAACTACATTTGCAATATTTGGTGCAATTGATATGATTAGGCAAATTGAAAAACTACCCGATACAATAAACGAAGTGAAAGAAAATGAAAAAACTAAAAATAAAAAACCCAGAAAGGTTGGACAGCACTAATCATTGTTTAAGTAATAACATAATTAGAATTCAATTTGAAACTGAAACCGTTAAAGAATATAGATTTTTAGCAGATGTAAATTACAAAGAAACTTATCCAATAACAATTTCAAAAAATATAACTGACAACAATGTGTTTATTGTATTTGATGGCAATAGACCTTACAAAAAATCAATTGACTTTGTAAAAAATAGAAACACTATTTTAGACTGGATGGTCGTTTCAGTTGAACAAATTGATAATGAAAGGTTACCTTTTTAAAAATTAAACTATGGAAAATAAAAATACTCTATTTGGTAGTTACAAAGAATATATAATCATTGAGCGAAGTGATTTGCACCAATTAAAAGATATGGCAAAAGAATTATTTGAAAAAGCAGATAACGATATTTCAAACTATCACAAAGCGGCAGCAATAATGGATGTTGTAAAGTTTTTAAAGGAAAGGAATATATACAATAGGGAATTTAAAATTAAACCATAATAAAAATAAAACAAAATGAAACAAAAATTAGAAAAAGCACTTGAGTGGATAGGGTATGTGTTTATTGCCGGAGTTTCAATAATGGCATTGACTTGGGGATTTACATTTTTCTGGCAAATTGGAAAATCTATTTGGAAAGTATTAGTTAAATAATCGAAGGGGGGCCGGGGGGAACAAACCCGTCGTTTCGCCCAATTTTTTTGAT
>Ga0209358_10002217_pt1 | contig 14960 bp, 35 predicted proteins | sample LauGreFa1BDMLBSN_2_FD_187574 | JGI IMG/M metagenome (GOLD analysis project Ga0209358, IMG submission 187574) | Freshwater lake microbial communities from Lake Michigan, USA - Fa13.BD.MLB.SN (SPAdes) (version 2) | ecosystem: Environmental > Aquatic > Freshwater > Lake | place: Lake Michigan, USA... | reverse complement strand
AAAACTTGTTTTTCGAGTACGAACTACAACGCGAAGCAAAAAAAAAGAAGGGTATGTATATCCGAGTAAGCTGCGAGGAACTTGTTCCGAGTAATAAGAAGGCGAAGCCAAAAAAAAAGAGAGTAGATGAGTAAGCTGCGAAGTAACTTGTTACGAGTAATCTCTGGATATAGAAGGGCGAAGTCCAAAAAAAAAGAGTGAGAATTTATGAAGAAGTAAGTATATTTTCATAAACACCCCATTTTTTTTTGATTTAAGCTATCAAAAAGTTTAAATCCGATAGATTATATCATTTTCACAAGAAAGTTGCTGAAAAACGTTCTTTCAAGGCAAAAAAGGGTATTGGTTGAAATGTTTGAGTTGTTGGATAGTTTGAATGAGGGTTGTTTGTTGTTTGTGTGTTGATTTGGAATGTATGTGTTAGGGTTAATGTTAGAACGGTCGAAATAGGTTGATTTGAATTGATTTGAGGTGGGTTTGGTGGTTGAGTGGTATGTTTGTATGGATTGAGGTAAGAAAGTTCGTTACAAGGGCTTATTTGAGGTTGTTTGATTTTTCTGTTAATGTAGGTTGGGTATTTAAAGTGCCTAATGCCTAAGTTTGTGTGGGAAGTGCCTAGGTAGTGAAAATCTTTGATTTAAGAGGGGTTGAGGTGGGGAGTGGGGTATTTGTGTGGTTGGGGTGGTTAAAGTTCGTTACAGAGCTTCATTCATGATACTATGTTGTATCTTTTTGTTGAGGTTAACCAAACGATAGTTCATGTAGCTAGGTTTCCCTTGATTTAAGAGGGTTTAACCTAGTTTTGATATGTTTGTGTGGGTACTTAGATTAGATAAGCTTAGAAGCGAAGATTTGAGGTTGAACAATTACTTCACAATTCTGTGCATTCAATTCACAATTTTGGTCTATCAAATTTTGACAAAGCATTATACAAAGCAACTGATAGGGCAAACGCTAAACATGCAGCGTTTACTAGCGTTACAGATAGGTCGTTTGATAAATCAAACTAATAAATTAGTCAGTTCACAATTACGTGAAATATAAAAATATTTTATAATTTTTGATTATCGAATAAGATAATTTTGTATGTTTGTATCACACAATTAAACAATAGTAATTATGAAAAAGCAAGTAGCATTACCAGTTAAGACAAAATATTACACCTTCAAAGAATTAGTTGATGGTGTTAATGAATTATTTAGTTATGTGTATAATGCAAGAACTAGACAATATGATACAAGAAAAATGTACATATATATTTATAACGGTAAATTTGTTATGAATACATTCACACCAAGAATTGATAGTTGTAGTATTAGATTTAAAACTATTTTAGAAGCAAAAGGAGATTATTCTAAAGTAAATTTTGAATGTAAATATCCATTAGAGATTTTATAAAATGGAATTATTAAAGATTATATCAGTAACTTCAATCTTGGTATTTATATATATTTCAGGTTTTTTAGTTGGAATATATGCAACAGAAAAAAAAAGAAATGAATAAAGATAAACAACAAGAAGTAATAGACTATTGTTTTCCAATGAAAAAACAAAACGAACGTAACGCAGGACGTAAAAAAGTTTTGGAAAGGTTATTTGGTTTTAAAATACCATTTGCAATGCTAATTAATGAAGCAGGTTTATTTGATAGTAAAAAAAGGTACGAATTGCTAAAAAACAACCCTTTTGAAATAATGGTATTTGATAAACGAATTGACTATATAAAAGACGAAGAAATGCTAAAAGGCGTACCATTTAAAAGTATATTCCTTTGTAGTAATGTTCTTCCAACTCAATTCACTTTCGAGGTGCTATCTTAAAATGGCATATAACGGTTCTCGGCTTGGCGAAGTTGCCGAACACAAAACTTCATTAGAATTACAAATATTTAAATTAAGATAAAATGTCAAACGAAGAACAAAACGGCAATTTTGCCAAACCCGTGTTATATGAAGTGCCGACTTATTTACGATGAAGCCTAATTGGAACACTAAACAGAAAAACAAAAAGAAAAAAAGCGATGGCAAAAAATGTAAAAGTAATTGATACAGATGGTTTGGATGAAACCACAATATCACAGATAGAAGAAGTAATGATTTATACAAACGATTATTATGAAAATGATACTTTGTTTGTTGAATTACATAACTCAAAAGGAGAAATAATAAGAATATTTCCTGAAAGAATACAAGAGATATGCTAAATTATAAAGTAGAAATAATACCTAAAGAAAAAGGTAAGGAGTGGATTTTAAACAAGCACTATGCTAAACGTATGCCACCAATTACATTTTTATTTGGTTTGATTTTAGATAATGAAATCAAAGGTATATGTAGCTTTGGAACTCCTGCAAGTAACGCAATAAGAAGTGTGTATTCTGATTATAATGTTATTGAATTAAACAGACTTTGTATTGATGAAGGATTAGAAAATAATACACTAAGTTGGTTCTTATCAAAGTGTTTAAATCTTATACCAAAACCTAATGTAATTGTTAGTTATGCTGATACATCGAAAGGACATAACGGTTATATTTATCAAGCTACAAATTGGATTTACACTGGACTTTCGGCTAAAGTTAGTGATTATAAAGTAAGAGGAATGGAACACTTGCATACATCTACAATTTTTGATATGAGCAGAGGGCAAAAAGATAGAGGTAAATGGCTAAAAGAAAAATTTGGGGATGATTTGTATTTTGCTGAAAGAGATAGGAAGCATAGATATTTTTATTTTATAGGCAATAAACGACAAAAAAATGATATGCTAAAGAAATTGAAATTTAAGATTGAACCATACCCAAAAGGAGATAATCAAAGATATGATGCAAGTTATAAGGTTAAAGATAAATATATTGAAAACACATTATTTTAAAAGTGCGGTGGCTTTTTTCTTTTTGTTTTTCCTTCACGGAACTTCAATTGGAAACGGTTGGCAAGGCATTTCATATAACTATTCACTAACAGAACAAATACACAAGTACAATGAACACAATTACAGTTACTTATACTTTATATTGGCAATTAAAAAGCTATCCTGAATATCAATTTACAAAGTGTAAAAAATGTTTTAACATAAAAACAGGTAAGCAAATAAAACAAGTAAGTCAAAGTAATTGTATTGGTTATAACATTAGAGGTAAGTTTAAGTCGTTACATTCACTTAGAAATGAAATAATTAAAATTAAACAAAAAGAAAAATTACCTTTTTAAACCGATTAGAAATAGTCGGTTTTTTTGTGTTAAAAAATATTTAAAAAACATACATTGTATTTACAATATAATTACTATATTTGATTCTGATAAGAATTTAAAAATTAGAAAACATGAACGAGATTAAAGACAAAAAGAAAAAGAAACAAGTAGTTAAGTCATTTGAAGATTTAGCAAAATTATTGGAAGATAAAAAAGGTAAAAAAAATGAATGAAGATAAGACTAAAAAGGTTACTATAACTCTTACAGAGTTACAGAAACAACAAGCAAAAAAGGCTTCCTTTAAGCTATTGGGAAAAGAAAATATATCTGGATATATAGGTCATTTAATTTCTAAAGATTCAAAAAATGTCAAGGAGTAAAAGGGCAACAAACGAGGAACTTTGTATAAGATACACAAAAGAAAGAAGTGGCTTATATTCTAAAAGAACAAGGTTAAAAAAAGAATTGTCAAAAGCTGTAAAATCTAAGGATAAAAAAAGCATTGAGAAGAAAATTCAAACCGTTTCAAAAAGAATAGATAAAACTACTGAAAAGCTTTTTAAGTGTTCTAAGAAGTATCTCAAAATTAAGAAACAAAGAAAGGAACTCTTGAATAAAATAAGCTCTATTAAAAAATACATTAAGAATAACCGAGATTTAGATAAAAAAGAGTTTTACGACAAAGTTTCTGAAATAAACGAAATAAACGAAAAAGTAAGGGAGTTAAATAAGGTTTTAGGACTTAAAGTTGTTGTTCAAGAAAAAGCTGTTAAGGTTTCATCTTTTGATATTGAGGAAGATACATTTAGTGAAACATTTACTATATGGGAATTAAGGTCTAAAATGGAAAACTTGCTTCTGGACGATAAATTTGATTTTCTTATTGTAAATGGTGAAAAGTACAGTTTAGATATGAGCATGATGTCAGCAATGTGGGCAATAGATGATTTTATAGCCAATTTAAGTGCTAATAGATTAAAAATGAAAACTAATACACCTTCTGTTACTGTTACAACTGATTTTAAAAATAGAACCATAATATTATAAGATGAATAAAGAAGAAAAAATAAAAATGGACTTTTCTACTACTGATGATATTCGGAGTAAAACCGAGTTTCTCTATGGTCGAAAAACACCTTTCAGATACGTGAGAACAGGAAATTCATACGAATTATATAGCTCTGTTTGGAATTGTAAGAGTTTCAGAAAAGGATTCACTAGCGAAGATTTACAATTTATAAAAAAGGTAAAAAGACAAGCTAAAAATCCAGATATTATAATAAAATACATAGATAAGGACTATCAAGCAAATCCTATTGAGTATATCAAAGTAAACGAAAATATTAAGGTTGGGGATAGGTTCGATAATGTTATTTGTGTAGATATAAATTCAGCTTATTGGGTTTCAGCTTTTCAACTGGGAATTATAGATGAAGAAATTTACCAAAAAGGTAAAAAGATAAATAAAATAGTTCGTTTAGCTGCATTGGGTTCACTTGCTAAAAAAACGGAAACCTTTGAATTTGACGGTGAAAGAATGATTAAGAAAACAGTCGAAAGAAGCTATGAAACTGAAAATTTATGGTTTGCGATATGTGATAAGGTTGGCTCTTTAATGTCTAAACTTTCAAAAAGGATAGGCAATGATTTTATTACTTATTGGGTTGACGGAATATATTTTGTGAACACACCAGAAAACTTTAAAATAATAACCGAAACATTTAAAAATGAGGGTTATGCTTGTAAGATTGAGCAGGTTTCTAGTATCGTTTTTAATCAAAGTGATTTTGTTATTACAGGTGCAACTGAAATAGATAAGAAGGTTTTTTGCTACGCAATAGAAAGAAACAAAGCAAAGGTAAAAGGTGCAATTACTAGATATTTGGAAGAAAAAGAGTTAGTTGAAAAAGCTAATAAAATTATGAATAGTAGAGAACCGAGAAAAATAGAGAAGAAATGAAAACAATTACGGTAGAAGGAGTAAAGATGTATGTTCGTTTTGAATCGGAAGATTACTATTTAGTTAGTATTACCAAAAATGGTGCGAAATTTAAAATTGATAAAAATGAAAACAGCAATTGAGCAAATGATAGTTGATTTTGAAGAAAGCTTATTTGGAGATTCTAAATTAACTACTAAAGAAATATGGGATAAGGCTTTGAAAACTGAAAAGCAACAATTAAGAGAAGCATTTGTAGATGAATTACACTACAATTTTGATGAATATTACAACGAAAAATTTAAAAAATGACAGCAGTAGAGTGGTTAGTTGAACAATTAGATGGAGAAAAACATTTGACTGATAATGAAATAAAAAGAGTAATTGAACAAGCCAAAGAAATGGAAAAGCAACAAATGAACGAAGCTTTTAAAACAGGACAAGAATCAACTTATAGATTAAGTTAAAAAATTTAAAAAATGAAAAAAGGTAATTTTGAACAAAAAAAACAAGTCTTTTCGGCTTTAAGGTTTTGCTTAGATATAGTTGATTCGGGTACATTTGACAAGGTTAAATTTAACGGAAACACTTACACAGTAGAAAAAGACAAGGCTATAATAAAATTCGACCTAATTCAATGGATTGAGTATCTTAAATGGAATTTCACCAAAGAAAACCGACCAGATTTTATTCTGAAATATGATTTTGATAAAAAAATATTGACAATTATTTGTGGTGAGGTTGTTGAAATTCAGTAAATTCGCCTCAACATACTTTTAAGATTAGATAATTTATTAGTGTTTTTCGATGAATAGGTGGCGATTATTTTTATTGACGAATAGAATAGCCCTTTATTCACAAGCAAAGGTAGTTATTAACTTAGCTACCTTTTTTATTTAATTAAAAATCAACAAGTTAAATGTAACGATTATCTATATAGATAATAATCATAAATATTTTTTTCTCTTTTTACATTATCTTTAAAGATAATTACTATATTTGGTAAAAATAAACACGACAAGGTTATGGAAACAAGTTTAAAACAAAAAATGAAAACATTAAATGATTTTTTTAGCGTTTTCGATGAGGATAAATTTAACTATATTTCAGTTTCTGCTAATTGTGAAACTAGAATTTCTGGTTCTTATTCTAAATCTTTAATTAAAGAGCTTGAAAAAAAAGATTACATATTTTATAAAAAAGAATATGAAAATACTGATAGCAATGTAGTTCAGTATCTATCTGAAAAAGACGGAATGATAATTACTTTTTATGAATTTACTAAAAAATGAAAACTATGGTAATAGTATGTGTTATTTTAGCTTTAGCAATAATAAGCTATCAAATTTTATTCGACAAAAATAAATAAGAATGGAAACACAAGAAGTATTCAACATAAAACACCTAAACATAGGTGATATAGTAGAACATAGGACTACAAAAGGGAAAATAACCCATCTTTATACGATTGGTATTAGCGACCTTTTTTTAATAGAGCAAAATCTAATTAAATCTTTGCGTACATATTTTCCAATTAAAATTTCATCAGAAATAGTAAGGTTTTTTAATTTTGAAGAAATTGGCTCAAATATATTTGTAAAGAAAATAGACAGTTCAGATTACGTTAACTACATTGAGGTTTCTAAAAGAGATTCAGAATACAATGTTCATTTCTATTGTGACGGTAAAATAATTGATTTGCCGAACAATAAAGTTAATTACCTACATGAATTGCAAAGTTGGGTAAAAATGATTTACAACAAAGAATTAACCGTTAAATAAGAATAAAATGGAATTTAAAGGAACTAAGGGAAAGTGGACGCCTTCAAAACAAAGAGGTAAAAAAGGTCATTGTATATTGGCACAAGTTTTTTGTGAAGAAGAATCTTTGTTAATATTAAATCCAAAAGATAATGAAGAAGAATCCTCTTATAACTCCTTACTAATCTCAAAAGCACCAGAAATGCTTGAAATATTGAAAACAATCGTAGATGATTTTGATTTCGTTAATGAAGGTAAATATCATAACTTCAATATTGAACAAGCACGAAAAATAATAAAAGAAGCAACAGAATTGTAATAATATGAAAAATTTTAAAAAGTGTTTTTATTGCAAAAAAAATTACCCTTTATTCCTTTTTAACATAAACAATTGCACCTATCAAGTTAAAGCGGACAAAGGTCGAACCGTTTCATGTCGTTTTTGTAGCTTGAAAAGAGGTTTTGAACTAGGTGGATATATGACAAAGGAAGATAATAAGTTTCTTTTTGTAGAAGCTTCTAAAATAGAATTAATTAAAAAGTTTTTAATTGGAAAGTGATATGAGATTTACAGAAAAAGAATTTGAAGTATTTGAAGCCAAAATGATTGAATCTGGTTATGTAAAAAGAAATTATAAGTTTAAATCCGAAACTTTTGGATTCTGGAAAACATTTCACAAAACTTACGATGAAGAAGGTGAAAAGCTAATAGGCTATCAATTAGCAATTTTGGTTTGGGATTGGAGAGAACACCGACATTTTGATTCTATTGCTAATCAATACCCTTATGGGGTGCAATTAGAATTTATAGCAGGTAATAAAGCAACGCCAGATGGTAGATTTGACTTTACAATTTCAGATGATAAGTGTACCATTGAAAAGTTTGAAATGATAGCTGAAAAGATTTATCAACTATTGCTAATTGATTTTTTAGATTTTTAATGAAAAAAAGGGGGCTTAAATAAGCCCCTAATAAGTCGAAGTTTTTACCCTCTTATTAAACTATTACGTTGTTTAATTCTTTTGTAGCTATATCTAAAATACCATTGATACCCATAACCTTTTTAATATATGATTGAGATACAGTATTTCCAGATAGTTCATCATGCAATTGTTTAGCATTTACTGATTTTGAAGCCATTGCTATTTTGCTCCATTTTGAATATAAACCAGTGTTGTAAACTGTTATAATCTTATCTAATCGTAAATTATCACCGTTTTTCGCCCAAGGTTGGTCAACAAGTTGAGATAAAACAATTGAACCCATTAATATTGCTAATTCTGGCTTTAAATTATCCGCTTGTGTTATTTGTCTTGTGTTTCCTTTTGCATCAAATTTAATTCCGTATGCAGCTAGTTTAGACTTTTCAGCATCACTTAACCTTCCAGATTTATATTCGTTTTCTAATTGACTTTTTAAATAAGTATAATTAGTTTGCATAATTCCTTTTGTAACACCAGAACCTGCATTTGGATTTACACCAGATTCAGCAACAGCAAAAGAAAACAAAGCTTTTACAGGAATGCCTGATTCTTTAGATGCAAATTGAAAAAATCTACCGTATTTATCCCAACCATTTTTCATTAGGTTTGTTATAGCGGCTCTTGAACCAAAAGATGCAGGACTTGTTAATCCGACAGTAGGTATTGATAATGTATATTCAGCCATCTTAATCGTTTCTAACTATGTTTATTCTTCTGTTTTTTTTAGCTCCGAAAGGTAGTTTAATTAACTTCCAACCTTCATTATTTTTTTTCTTAATATGAACATAAATACCTAAACCAACAGCTAAAAGAGTTGCGATACCAGTTGCAATTAATACTTTTTTTCTAAATTCCATACAAAAATTTTTTGTTATTTCTCTAACAAAGATACCTTATACAAATTTATTTACAAAAATAAAAGCTAATTAGCCCCAGAATTAACTTTTTTGACCAATTCTTTTATGGAATTTCTTGCTTTCACGTCCTCTATTTGTTCATTTGTAATTGATTTTGCTAACTGATAATTAAATTGATTTATAGCAACCTTATAATCTTCATGCAAATTTTCTTTTTTTATATTGATAAGTATAGCCGCTAAATCCATTGCATTATAAGTATCTAGTTCAATAGTAACCTTTGCAAATTTTTCATTGTATTTTTTATCGAACCACTTTCGATGTAAATATCCTTTTAATTTTTCAATCATTTCTTTAAACTTTTATAAATTTCTTTTTCTTCATAAGATAAATTTGAATAGCTATATTTACATTCAGACAACATTTCTTCCTCTGTATAATATGCTTCATCTTTATATCCAAAGCCAAAATAAGAATCATTTGATTTATAAGAAAGGACAATACCTATTTCTTTCGAGGTAAGTCTTGATTTATCCTTTATTTCTAGCATTGAAAAATTTTTATCAATTAAAGCTAGAATCTTCTTTTTTACAATATCATAATTTCCTACTCTGTATTCAAACCTTAAACTTTCCAAGTTTATGTCTTTGTATTTTTTTGGTTTTTCTTTCATTTTATTTGTCGGTTAACACAAATATATAAAAAAATAAATATTATAAACATTTTATATAACAATATTAACAAAAACACAAAAGCCCGAAATTAATCGAGCTTTTATCTTACCTAATGACTTTTGAATACGTTTTTATGAGCTACAAATATATAAAAAAAATTAATCTATTTTAGTAGCCTTGTATAATTGTCTAATATAATCTTGTGGAAAAAATAAATTGTTCATATCCTTTAAAGGGTAAACCATTTCCAAGTTAAGAGCATAAGGCAAAACAAACATTGAACAAATATCTCTATTGTAAACTTTTTTTGTTTTAAAATTCAATCTGAACCATCTATTGAATAAAGCCTTTGCACCATTTACAAAATCATACTTTATTTCAATATCGTCTTGTTTTTTAAGCAAATCTTTTAAATACTTATCAATTGTAGCCTTGCTTTTTTCTGACCTTAAAATGCTAAAATCAGAATAACCTAAAACTCTTTCAGACAACCTTTCTGGGTGTACCCCATTCCCATTTGAATCAATTATAAATAAAGAACCACAAATATCACCAATCACCCCTATATGATTATAGTAAGCGTTTGAATCAGATTCTTGAATAATCTTAGATATAAGTTTACGACCTCTAAAAACAATTAAATCACCCTCTTTCATTAAAGGTCTAAGTCTAGCGTACTTTTCTGTAATAAAATCTTTATTCATACTATTTATTTTTTTTCCAAATATAAAAAGCACCAATCAATCCACCTAATACAAGTAATGATATTAATATATTTTTAGATGTTTTTTTCTTTTCGTACTTTAAATAGCTTTTGTCTATATCGTTTTTAACAGAATTGTAAACAGAATTAACCGTATCAGCATAGTTGGGAGCTGTCGCATAACCTGCTTTCTTTAATTCAGTTGCTTGTTCACTTACTGTTTTCGCTTTTAAAACATTTGAATAACGAGGGTTTTCTTGTAAAAACTTAACATAATCCCTAATTGAATCCTTAACGTTGTCATAAGCTCTAAAATCAGCGTTTACAACAACCTTTTTACCCCTTATTACTTCGCCAGTATCAATATTGTAAGTTTTTCCCTTCCAACTACTAGAAGCTTTTATACCGAAAAAATTATTTGCCTCTCTACTTAATTTTGAACCGCCAACTTTCCAATTACCTTCCGAATCCTTTCCAGAAGATTCTAAAATTGCTTGTGAAATTAAAGTTCCTGCCAATATACCAGTACCCTTAACAGTTTTATGTATAAATGAACCGTATTTATCTACAAATTCACTCCTAGTATATACAGAGCCTTTATTCATTTCTTAATTCCAATCTTTTGTTTCTTCAAAACCCCAATTTTCACCATTTGCCCCCGAACAAGCTCCGCACATATTACTAGAAGCACCGTCAAGTTTTGGTGGCGCAATAGTGTTTGATGTTGGTTTGTTTTTTCTTACATAAAGAACAACAGCCAATGCAATTAAACCACTCGCCAATAATAAATTTTTATTCATCTTTTTTATTTTTTACTTGTTTTGTACTCGTTCTTGCTTTTATAGGTTTTTTAGTTTCAGATTCTTCCTCTTTAACAAAAGATAAACCTAATTCTAAACCTTTTTTAAAATGCTCTAATGCACCTTTTTCAGCTTTGTAATGACCTATTTCCAATGCGTAATCAGAAACTAACTTTTCTATATCCATGATAAATAATTTTACTTAATTTTTAATTATACTAAATCCGCTCCCTCAACTCCATCTTCTTGCGAAGAATTTTGAGCTGTTTGACTAGACGTTTCCGCTGTCATTTCACTTCTTTCAGCATCTTTTTGGTCAACTTTTGGAGCTTCAACACTTCCGTTATTTGCCTTATTACTTTGACTTCTTTTCCAAATATAATATAAAGCACCACCAACAATTAAAAGAGCAACAACAATTTTACCCCTCTTTGTTAAAAACGGTACTTTTTCCTTTTTAGGGGAAACATCTTCAATTTCAATATCACCCAATTCAACATCTTCTTCTGGAGATAAACTTTTAGGGTTTACATCACCTTCAAAATTTGACATTTTAGACATATATTGAGTAGGTGTCATGTGTCCTTTTAATGAAAAATCTTGCATATTAAACGTTTTTATTTAGGTTATAAGCACGAATATTTAAAATTGCATTTAACGAACCCAAACCAATTAAACTATATCTTAACCATGTAGGTAACTCTTTTCTAGTTCCTGCATAAATTAATGAACCAGAAATTACAACCGTACTTAAAATTCTAGCTCTTTGGTTTTGTTTATATTCGCTAGTAGTAACTACCTCAACATCACCAATACCGTCTGCATTAACAAATTGAGATAAACCTTTCTTCTCTCTCATTTGTCTTTTTAACTTAATTTGACGAATCATTTCTTTACTACCTTCCGTTGGTATAATTTGCCATTGAATTAAATCATCAGCAACCTTAACACTTTTATACGCAGCCGATTCAGCATTTTTTTTAGCTAAATCTAAAGCCTCTTTCCCTTTCACGAATGTTTTTGAAAACATATAGTTAGGGTCTTGACCTATCCAATCAACCTTGTAAAATACATTTGGTTTTTTTTGTTTATTAAAACTCATTATTTTTCATATTTTAATTGTGCAAAATGCACAGGATTTAACAACCTATAATTATCTGTCAAAGGTACTTTTGTTTGTTTTACAGTATTTGAAACATTACCGCCTTGCGTAATAGCGTAATTCTGACCGTCTATTTTTCCAAAATCAATAACTATATCACCATGACTTAAAACACCACTATTAATGGTATCTAAATTAGGATTCGTTCCGCTTCTACCTTTTACCAAAATATCCCCTATCTCAACTTTTTGTAGTTCATTTGGTTTATACGCCCAATATGAATTTTTAAGTTTATTATTTTTATTTTTCTTTGCCTCTACTACATATCCAGAATGTGTTGGGCTAGGATTAAAATTTTTAAACCCTGCCTTTTCAACTAAGTGTCCGATATAAACAGACGACCAAGGATATGCCGAGTGAGTTGATGCTTGTTGCATCTGTTTATTGGTAAACTCTTTACCTATTAATTTCCAATAACCAACTAAATCAGAACTTATTGATGGGTCTGTTTCAGTTTTTCCTTCCCACTTTCTTAAATCTTTTTTAGCAATATGTTTTAACCTGCCTTTCTTTGTAGCGTAATTTTTAAGCAAATAATAAGAAACAGCAAAAATTACCACCGAAGTAGCTACGACTATTATTTCTTTTTTATTTTTTACATCAAAATTCATCTAACAAACAAAATGTAACTAAACCTATTAACTTAAATTTCTTAATCCATTCCTTATAATACGGTATATCATTTAATACGATACAACCCTCTGACCAACCCCCAATATTTTCTTTTACTATTTTTTGGTTTAAATCATAACTTGCCGCATGAATATTAGTATGAATAATATCATTATAAACAATAGTAGAAGGATTTGTTTTTTTATCGTTTGTATAATCCCTACGATAAGGAATTGCCCTAACTTGTCTTAAAGAAGGCATTCTCTGTTTATGTAAGCCATATTCAAAAGAATCATAAAACAAACCAGTACACATAACCGCTGTACCTTTATTTCCTTTATTCGTTGTACATGAAGTTACAGAAATAAATTTTTCGCCATTAAAGGTATAAATCTTATCGTCAAACTTATCGTTTTCATCTTCATTTGACCTTATAGCAACATTCCATAATTTATTAGGAAAACCCTTAAAATTAGGTTCAAGTCTTACCTTGTCTAATATTTGTTTATCCGTATAGTTTTTTACGTTTGTTTTGCTCATACCTTTAATATTGTAAAGCAAAGATAATCAATCAATATGTTTTTATGAAAACAATTTTCCTTTTGAAAAATTTTCGCTTACAACCTCGCGAAATTCTATTTTTTTGGCTTTTTCCTCGATTTGATTACAGAAATTGTAATTGTTGAAAATATCAACAATATCATAATAGCAATTAATACACTTGCAATTATTAGATTTTGAATTATTGGATAGGACAACTCTAAATTCTTTGTTACTACTCATCATTTTTTATAACGTCATTTACGTCATTTTTTATCTCTTTTACTCTACCTAACATAATTTTTATTCTTTGCCAAACACTTACGCCAGTAGCTTCCTCAATATTTTCTGAAATACTTGTTAACTCAATACCTACTAATAATGTAGCAATAACTTTTGTTAAAAATAAAGGTATTGAAGTGAACAATAAAATAAAATCACCTACCAAAAACTTTTCTAAGGCGAAAAATAAAATAACAGCCGATTGATATAGCACCATTTTTGAAACTATTGAAGAAAGTCCTTTACTTGTTATTTTATTATTTGTTTTCTTAGCTTTCCAAACTCCAAATATTGTATCTAAGAAAATACACAAACCAACCAATATAATCAATGGTTTTATAGGTAGTAAAAAAGCACTTAATACGATTAATACCTTATCAATAGTTACTTTTTTTAGAGCAATCATGTCTATCATTTTAATCAATGTTATAAACAAAATTAAGCTTTATAAATTTATTTATAAAATTTTAGTTGAATTAAATTAAAAAAGCTACCAAATAGGTAGCTTTCTCAATACTTTCAGAACAATATTATTCTGGTTTTTCAGTAGGTCTTTCAGTTAAAAATACTCTTGGGTAATTTCCATTTGTACTTACAATAACCTCTGCGTTTAATGCTAAATTATACTTGTTTAAAACTGTTTCAATTTCAGTTAAAGCATTTTTGTAGTCATTTTCTCTAGTGTTTTCAGTTGTAGTAGCTGTTGGTTCACTAGGTGTAGTTGTTGGTTCGTTAGTAGTTTCAACATAATCAACTACTTCTGTTTCTTCATAAGTTGTCATAATCTATTTTTTTTAAATGTTAAAAACAAATATAATAAAATAATTCATTCGTTGATTTATTACAACTCAAATTCATCTCTTATACTTTGTGGTACATTATCCATTTGCTGAAATTCTGCAAAAAGAATAGGTGTCATTTCAGTAATAAAATTTGGTGTTTCAGCAATAGCAATACTTTCAGATTCAAAAGTATTATACGTTGCTATATAGTTTTCTATTAATGAACTTGAAGGCTTTAAGCAAACATTTGCTTCTAAGTCATCTTCTATAATCATTGTTGATACTAATATAAATTTTTCCATAATTATAATTGTGAAAACACTCCTAATTTCATTAAATCAAATTGACCACTGTTTGTTACAGAAGTTGTAGACATACATCTACTTGCAAATAAATTCAACGCTTGTGAGGTTGCAGGTAAATCTGTTGAAATAGAACCAGTTGCAATAGCCCCAGTTTCATTATTAACTACTCTATATATAACACTTGTAGACATTGGCTCATTAAACAATGTTACGCTATATACAGTTGTCATTACCGAACCTGCATCTCTATTCGCAGGAAAACTAGCACCTAAATCAATCTTACTAGCAGTACCTACACCATCATTATAGAAAACTTGTAAATTAGTATCACCAACCTCACTACCAACGCCTATAATATTAGTCA
>Ga0209358_10002212_pt1 | contig 14970 bp, 7 predicted proteins | sample LauGreFa1BDMLBSN_2_FD_187574 | JGI IMG/M metagenome (GOLD analysis project Ga0209358, IMG submission 187574) | Freshwater lake microbial communities from Lake Michigan, USA - Fa13.BD.MLB.SN (SPAdes) (version 2) | ecosystem: Environmental > Aquatic > Freshwater > Lake | place: Lake Michigan, USA... | reverse complement strand
AGGCATGGGCGGGGCTGGCGGAGAAGAAGACTTCGGTTTTTCCTGAAGCGGAAGCTTGTTCATTCCTCCGCTGAATCTTCCACGCTCTTCACCAAAATCAAATGATTTCGATGGTGAAGGAGTTCTCTTTCCCGAAGTGGTTTCCAAAAATTTCTCGTCTATCTCTTGAATAAAACGCGAAGGCTCGCAGTATGTGAATTGCCCCCATTTGAATCTTGAATTCGCGTAAGAGAGTATTGCTCTTTTTTCAGCACGAGTGAGGGCTACGTAAAAAAGTCTTCGCTCTTCTTCCAAGTCTTCACGGGCGTTTAAAGACATTTGTGAAGGGAACAGATTTTCTTCCATTCCAACGATAAATACATTCGGAAATTCCAATCCTTTCGCAGAGTGAATGGTCATGAGCGAAACACATTTCGATTCGTCTACATCTGTACTTACCGTGTCCGTAAGCAACGCTACATCAATTAAGAAATCCGACAACGAAGGAATCGAACTATCTTCCAATTCACGTTCGGAAAACTCTTTCAATCCTGCCAATAATTCTTGAAGATTTTCTACACGAGCGACACCTTCAGGCGTGCGATCGGCGTTCACTTCAACCAATAAACCGGAAGCCGCAGCAATGTGCATTCCAAGGTCGTAAGCCGGCTTTGTGGTTAGCTCTGTCGCAAAGCTTTGAATCATGGTAACGAATTCATTCAGCTTATTCGCAGTGGCTCCAGATATTCCAACTTCGAAGCACCGACCAATCATTTCCCAAATACTAATCTCTCTCTCAGATGCACCTACTATCAATTTCTCAAGTGTCGTTTTCCCGATACCTCGTGCAGGATAATTAATTACCCGCTTCAAAGCTTCTTCGTCTTTATGATTCGCAGTTAATCGGAAGTAGGCTAACAAATCTTTAATCTCTTTGCGCTGGTAGAAACTTAATCCACCGTAAATCTTGTAAGAAATATTTAATTTTCGAAGGGCTTCCTCCATTGCACGGGACTGAGCGTTAGTGCGGTAAAGAATGGCGAAGTCGTGGTAAGTTCCTCCGTCTTCCTTTTGCAATTTGAAAATGGTGTTCGCCACGAACATCCCTTCTTCATTGTCTGTTGGGGCCTGGTGAAGACGAATTTTACTTCCTTCATCATTGGCTGTCCAAACGTTCTTTTTAATCTGATTCTTATTGTTTCCAATGATTGAATTCGCTGCCTCAACTATCACTTTCGTAGAGCGGTAATTCTGTTCCAATTTATACAACGAATAATCGGGATAGTCTTTTCTGAAATTCAGAATATTCTGAATATTCGCTCCGCGGAAAGCATATATACTTTGCGCGTCATCTCCCACCACACATAAATTCTCGGTTACCGCGGCCAATTGCTTCACGATTAAATACTGAGAAAAATTCGTGTCTTGATACTCATCTACCATGATGAATTGAAACTTATGCTGGTAGCGGTGAAGCACATCTGCATGGTCTCTGAACAAGATATTCGTTTTGAAGAGCAAATCATCGAAGTCCATGGCGCCGGATTGAAACAAGCGCTGATCGTACTTTTTATATACCTCTGCCATCTTGGGGCGTTTCGCAGCGTGATCTTCTGAGACCAATTCCACTTGTTCAGGGTAGTCGACCGCGGCAATTAGATTATTCTTGCAGGAAGAAATTCGATTCTGCACCATTCCTGGCTTGTAGATCTTGTCGTCCAGTGACATCTCCTTCAAAATATCTTTAATTAAGCTCTTACTATCTGCTGAATCGTAGATGCTGAAGTTTCGCGGATATCCAATTCGATCGGCTTCCGATCGAAGAATACGCGCGAAGACACTGTGGAAAGTTCCCATCCAAATGTTGCGCGCGTTGTCCTCGCCCATGAGGTTCGCAATACGCTCCTTCATTTCCTTAGCAGCCTTATTGGTAAATGTTAGCGAAAGAATACTGAACGGATCAATACCGTTTTGTATCATGTGCACAATACGGTACGTTAGGACACGTGTCTTTCCGGAACCCGCTCCTGCAATAACCATTAATGGACCTGAAATGTGACGAGCTGCTGCACGCTGAGCGTCGTTCAACTCACTTAAAAAATCTCTTTGACTCACTTCGCAAAGATACTTTTACAGGATTGAACACCCCTTCAAAACTTCAACTTTCCGAAAGAAACTTATCAACGCTTTACGCTACTTTTGCCAAAAGCCTTAAACATGTCAAAAATTTTAATCGTCGACGATGAAGCTGCAATCCGCAGCGCTTTAAAAGAAGTCTTGGAGTACGAAGGATTCACCATTTCTGAAGCGCCAGACGGAGAAACCGCTTTGAAAATGGTACTAAAAGAGTCTTTCGATTTAATCTTTTGCGACATTAAAATGCCAAAGCTTGACGGGTTGGATTTTTTATCTGAATTGAAAAAGGAAGAAATAAACGTTCCTGTTGTCATGATCACCGGACACGGAACCATTGATACCGCTGTGGAAGCGATTAAACGAGGGGCTTACGACTTTATTCAAAAACCATTAGATCTTAATCGCGTACTTGTTTCAACTCGAAACGCCAACAAACACGACGCTCTCATAAAAGAAACGAAAACGCTCAAAAAGAAACTCACCAAAGTCAATGGCTCAAACATTATAGGTCAAAGCAAGTCTATCTTGGAAATCATTAAGATGATCGATACAGTTGCTCCAACCGACGCGCGTGTTTTAATTACAGGTGGAAATGGTTGCGGAAAAGAGCTTGTTGCTCGTCAGCTTCATGAAAAAAGCAATAGAGCAACCCAAGCTTTTATTGAAGTGAATTGCGCTGCTATTCCTTCTGAGTTAATTGAAAGCGAATTATTCGGCCACGAAAAAGGCGCCTTTACTTCTGCCGTGAAAACAAAGCCTGGAAAATTCGAATTGGCAGACAACGGCACATTGTTCCTCGATGAAATTGGAGACATGTCACTTTCAGCTCAAGCTAAAGTGCTTCGCGCTCTTCAGGAAAATAAAATAACACGAGTTGGCGGTGAAAGAGACATGAAGGTAAATGTTCGCATTTTAGCAGCCACCAACAAAGACTTAAAAAAGGAGATTGCAGCAGGCAATTTCCGTGAAGACTTGTATCACAGACTTTCAGTTATTGTCATCAAAGTCCCTTCATTGAACGAACGAAAAGACGACCTTCCTTTATTGGCAGAGCATTTCCTGCAGCAAATAGCAGATGAATACGGACAGCCAAAAAAAGACATTGTACCAGCGGCTTTAAAAGCACTTCAGCAGCATGACTGGACTGGAAATATCCGCGAATTTCGAAATGTAATTGAACGATTGATTATCCTTTCGGGCGATAGTATTGATGAAAAAGCGGTGAAGCAGTATGCTACCCCTTACTTCAATTGACTCTTCTTCGGAATCATAAACGGCACATAGGCCAGAAAAACGGCAATGCTTCCAACAGCCAAGAATGAAATGTTCGGTGTTTGAGGCGGCATTAAGAACGTAGTGCCTATGATGAATAAGGTGTAACAATACAAGGCAATAGACACTTGATAATGCTGTAAACCTAAGTCCAGCAAACGATGATGTATGTGGTTTTTGTCGGCTAGAAAAGGTGACTTCCCTCTAACAATTCGAATGGTGAACACCCTTAGCGTATCGATAAGCGGATACGCCAAGATTGCCATAGCGAATATGGGTTTCGAGACTATTTGCATGGCAGCAGACAATTTCGATGGAGGAAATTCAATCAATTTCATAGCCAGAACATACATGCAAATTCCAATGATTAAAGACCCTGAATCACCCATGAAAATGCGTGCGGGTTGAAAATTAAAAATCAAAAAACCAAATAATGACCCTGCCAATCCCACGGCCAAAAGTGCCAAAGGCATGTCGCCCGTTTTGTAAAACCAAAGCGTAAATGTTATGCTACCGATTAAACCTATTCCTCCAGCCAGCCCATCTACTCCATCGATAAGATTTATAGCATTCACGATTACGATATAGATAAAAATGGAAAGCACCACACTCAGCCAATAAGGTAGTTCGTCCACTTCAAAGAGTCCCCAAAACTCTGTTAATCGAATATCTGCTAAGACCACTAGGGTCATACCTACAAGAAGATGAACGATTAATTTTTTTATTGGATCAATACCCACAATGTCATCTTTCAATCCAATAAAGAACAAAGCGAACATAGACGCCAAAATATACTTGAATTCATTAAGCGCTTGAAGTGGATTGTAGTTAGCTCCCAACTCCCAAGCCTCTCTAGAAGGAAACCACAAACAATAAGAGATAATGGTTGCTGCAAATATTAAAATACCTCCTAGGGTTGGAATACTTTTCCGATGCAACTTACGATCATTCCCTGGCTCATCGACCAAATGCTTCATCTTCGCTACCTTAATAAGAGGCGGGGTTGCCACCAAAACAATGACAAAAGCACTTAGAAAAGCGAAGACAATGTCTTTCAATTTTAGTTGTAATTAGGGTGAATCAAATGTATTCAAAAATCGCGATAAACAGCATGCAGACCGGTGCGAATTCCCAACATCAGAATTGTTGCATGCTGTTTTACCAAGTCATTCGAACGATCGTCTATACGGTCGGAATATGAAACAATCAATTCAGAATTTGTTTTCGGATTTATCCAGTATCCCAATTCAACATCCCATTGTTTCAAATTTCTGTTGATCCACATGGGTGCGTCGTTTCGCTCTTCCACCCTGTTTTGAACAATATAATTCCATTTCACGCGTGCAAAATATCTCCCGTAACGATAACGAGAACGCAAAACGTATTCATACATATTATTCAACGGATGACCCACTGTTTGGTTCATGTGTGTTGCATCTGTATAGAGCGCCGAAAAAGAATACACATCGCTCTGCACACGATTATATTCAAATCCTAAATCGAAATTCTTTACTCCCAAATTATACGACTGCAGGCCCAATTGAAGCGCTCCATTTTTTTTATAATCACCTAACACATCTGAATAAGCCTGACCATAAACTTCAATATTTTTCGTTAGGCGAACATTTACATCTATTCCTAAGTTGAAATTATTTCGAGTTGAATTAGCCTGTGTGAATCCTGTTCCAATCAACGGAGAGTAAAAATTACCAGGAAGCGACTGCGGCATTGCATTCGAATCGTATCGGTTCCAAATTACCGATTCAAAAAGCGAAAGCTCCACCTTCACCGTTGGCTTCCAACTGAGGTATGAAAAACTACCTGCCTTCCTTCTAAACGTAGACTCCGGCGTATCGCCTAACGGCAAACGCTCCAGACTTTGCATCACATTCCAAACATGCGAATACTTAACCTTTCCTTTTGTAACATCAAATTGAACATACGGATAATTATACATCCCATCAGACCAAAGCAACGAACGATATCCGTTTCCAATTTTATGCTTTCCGTAACCCATATGCAATCGCAACGCTTCAACAGGCTGAATAGTAATGCGTGAAAAAGAAGACGAATAATCGACAACGTCACGAATGGCGGTATAATCTTTATCGCGACCAAATCCTGGAATAACACCCAAACTGTCTACATAATTCTTCATGTACTTGGGCATGTACTCTTGACTTTCATAGAAGCCTGTTTCAATAGAAATTTTTTCTCCGAAATCCGCCTGCACCCATAATCCTCTGGTGTTGCTAATAATTCGGTTTGACCTCGGATAGTTCAACGTGTCTGTAAAATCTTTCCCAGCTCCGATGTTGTAGAGAAAATTCATTCGAATATGAACATCTCCTTCTTGGTATTCAAAAAGATGTTTTCTCAGTGCAATAGCTGCAAAGTCGTGGTAAATCTTCACGCTGTCTTTCAACTCGCCTTCCATTTTTGAAATGGGCAGATCGTTACGCATGTATGGCTGCATGGAAAGGAAAATAGGAGATTCTGTTTTCAAGGCAGCTTCTCTTACAGAGCGAGTAAAACCAAAACCGGTCGGATAGGCAGACGGCTGCGCGAAGCAAAATAAAACCTGTGCTAAAAATAAAACCGTAACAAAAAAATTCAATTTCATTTCAATTTTTATTTTCAATTCTCGCGAACATCTAAGGCATCGCGCAATCCATTTCCAACCATCATAAACGAAAGTACTAAAAGCATAATGCACACACCTGGCAAAAATGCTAAATAAGCCATATCAGTGGTCAAATAAGAATAGCTTTCACGAATCATGTTCCCCCAACTTGGTGTCGGAATTTGAGCCCCTAAACCTAAAAAACTCAACCCCGCCTCCATAAGAATGGCAGAAGCAAAGTTAGCTGCCGACATCACAATGATCGGAGAAAGAACATTTGGCAAGACATGTTTGAAAATAATTCGTGAGGAGGAATTTCCTATAGCCTTGGCAGCTTCAATATATTCCTTTTCTCGAACACCCAATACCTGTCCACGTGTTATGCGAGCCACTTCTACCCACATCGTTAATCCAACTGCTACAAAGACTTTCCAAAATCCTGTTCCGAAGGCGAAACAAATCGCCAATACCAAAAGCAGTGTGGGTATGGCCCAAACCACTTGAATGAAATACGATATTAATGCATCAACCCAACCTTTGAAATAACCAGCCCACAAGCCGAGTGTTACGCCAAGTATCAAGGAAATAATTACCGCTATACTGCCCACCAGTAAAGAGACTGATGCTCCGGCCATCAATCGCGATAACACATCTCTTCCGTATTTATCTGTCCCTAACCAGAATTTCTTTGTCATAACAACTACGCCATCGCTATTCGCAATCAAATCTTTCGTTGCGAAATTCCTTATTTCACCGGACCCATTTTTCTCATATAATTCTGCGCGAAGTGTGTCACCAATGGACTCACTTTTCGAGATTGGAAACCACTCTTTCACATCTGATTTCAATGAAACAAATTGCACCTGAAATCCCGGTTGACAAAGCGCTAGACTTAATTTTTGATCATTGGCATTTTTAGTTTTATCTAAACGAATAAACGATCCAAAAGCAGACACCAAAATCATCATTAGAATAAAGAACAAACCAGCCATTGCGAGTTTGTTTTTTGTAAATCGTTGAAATGAAGAATTTGGTTCCATGCTTATTTCAAACTTACTCTTCTCCCCTTCCATTTCGGAATGAAAAATAAACTACTTATAAAGATAAAAAGACTGAAAAAAGGGTAAAGAACCATCTGCGGCAAAGCCAGCATAGCTTCATTCATCTTCATTCGATTTGAAAAAACACCGTACATACATAGGACTTCTGCAATTACTTTAATAGAGAGAAACGCCACGCTTTCCAAATGCCACGAAGGAATAAAAAGCCCAACAAAGGCAAGAACATGAATGGCACTAATAAGAGCAAAAAGAACGTGCAAAACAGATGCTTTTGTAGAAGGAAGTTTCGTGATTTTTCCGGCCCAACGTATTCGCTGATCAATTGACTCTCGCCATGAATTAACTGTTGAAATTTCGGCCCTAGAAAACTTCTCCCAACACATGGAAGTTTCTCCACCAACGTTCATAACTCGACTCAGTAAAAACATATCATCACCGCTCGAAATAGATCGATGTGCTTCTATGTTTTCGATAAACAACTTACGTCTAAAAATAAGATTCGCGCCGTTGCACATCATGGGCAATTTAACCTCTGAGCTAAGCCACGTTATGAATTGCAAATAACGCCATTCATTGGTCTGCAGTTGCTCCAAAAGACTACTTCCGGAATTCATGTATACCGGCATAATCAATAGATCTTGCTCAAGGTCGCTTTCAAATTCTTTGAATCGTTCTGATGAAAACTGACTAATCACAACATCAGCATCTAGTGTCCAGATGTATTCAGTTTTCGCCTCCCTCACGCCTAATTCTAAAGCTGCTTTTTTTCCTTTAGCTTCATCTTCTAGATTTAATATTCGACGGTTCGGAATGCCACATCCAGAGAGGTGTTTTTCCGAATCATCTGTCGAATGGTCATTCACAAAAATAACTTCCTCAACAAATTCAGAAATAAACTGCAATGAACGCGCGCATTCCACAAGGGCCCTATCCACTGAGTGACAATCGTCGCTGATATTCCGGAAGGGAACAACAATCGTTATTTTGGAAGAAGTGTCTTTCATGAAACAGATTACCTTTGAAACTCAAAGTAAATTCATTTGAGTACAAAAGAACGAATCATTTTAGGAATTGACCCCGGAACAAGCATTTTAGGTTACGGCGTTATTCGTGTGGAAGAAAAAAAAATGATCCTGCTCACGATGGATGTTGTTCGCATGGACAAGATTTCTGACCACGCATTGAAGCTCGAAAAGATATTTACGCGTTGCGTCGAAATCATTGATGAATTTCATCCCGACGAGCTCGCTATTGAAGCGCCTTTTTTTGGAAAAAATGTGCAATCTATGCTAAAGCTAGGGAGGGCCCAAGGTGTTGCCATTGCTGCGGCGCTAAGCAGGAAGCTCTCCGTGGTGGAATATGCTCCAAGAAAAATAAAACAGAGCATAACGGGAAATGGAAATGCATCCAAAGAGCAAGTAGCAGCAATGCTTCAGCAAATACTGAAAATCAATCAAGCCGACATGCCAAAAAAAATGGATGCTACCGACGGGTTAGCCGCTGCCGTTTGTCATTATTTCCAAACAAGCGGACCTTTTGCAGCGAAAGGAAATTACAAAAGCTGGGACTCATTTCTGAAAAACAATCCCGATCGAATTCGTTGAACGAATTCCACAAGTGCTTATGCAATAAATGAGATTTATTAGTCTTGTTTGTTTAATAGGGATGTCTTATTTTTGAACAAATGCTAAACCGCGCCATTCTTACGCTTTGTCTTATTTGCACTTACCAAATACAATCCTTGGCGCAAGTGTTAGGCGTTCCCTTGCATAGTTGGGATTTTTCAGGAGGTCTTCCTTCAACCTGGACAAATGGTAGTAATTCGAATATTGGTGTTTGGGAATACCGAGGCCCTAATACTATTCCAAGCAATGCAATAACCTCACGTGGTTCTTGCGCAGGAGGTAGTTCAGCTTTCAATTCACTTACCCAAAGCAATGGGTTCATGATTTTCGATTCAAATTATTGGGATGACAATGACAATGAATGCGGAGGCTTTGGGACAGGACCAGATCCTGGACCACATGACGCATGGCTCATTTCAAACTCGTTTTCTCTAACTGGTGTAACCGGCGCAGTAGTGACCTTTCAACAACAATTTCGCAACTACAATTCGACCATTAAAGTTCAGTATTCCATCAATGGAGGAACGACATGGATTGATCTGATTACACAATCTGACTTTCCAGGTGCAACATCAGAATGGAAATCTGCAACTTTTCCGGCAGGGGCAATTGGTCAGACCAACGTAAAACTTCGCTTCCTTTATTCCGGTAGCTACTATCATTGGGCTATTGATGACATTACCGTCTTCAAACCTAGCATTAACAATCTTTCCATCAACAATACGCGGTACATCACATTTGGAAATACCAGCCCCGTTCCGCCAAACGACTTTCACGATTTACCCTATGATCGTTATCCAAAAACGATGATTGTACCGTTTAAGTTTAGCGGAAAAGCAACAAACATCGGAAGTGCCACACAAACGGCCTCTAACCTGAACGTTAAGGTACTTAACGCCGCCAATACCGTATTGTACAATCAAACAACCACTAATTCAAATGTTGTTGCCGGTGCAACAGCCTCTTACACGCTAACAACCGGATTCACACCTAGCGTAACTACCGGCTACTTCAGAGTTGCATATCAAATCAATCAAACGCAAACCGACGAAGCGCCAAGCAACAACAAAGACACGCTGGATTACTACATAACGGATTATCAATATGCTCGCGATGAAGGTCCAATGGAAGACGAGTTCACGCCAAACGCGTTTTACGCAGGTCAGACATATCAAGTGGGGAATATTTTCGAAGGAAGATCGAATACCGTTAAATGCGCTTCCATTGCCGTCGCTGTCGGACCAGGCACCGCAATAGGCACGACAGTTCAAGCGACGATTTACAAAAACGATTTCACAGATCTCCAAGCAACATCCGTCACATATCCTGTCAATGCGTGGGATATCAATGCCCTCGGACAACAAAAACTCATTACGCTTCAGTTACCAACTCCCCTGACCTTATACGCCGATAGCGTTTACATTGTCATGGTTGGAAATACCGTCGGCACCCAAGCGTTCAGAGTGTGTAGAAGTGGCGCTGCCATTGCCCAAACCAGTTTCGTGCGCTACCCCGAAAGCAATGGTCTCTTGTTCATGGCTAAAATGCCTGTTGTGCGCATGAATTTATTTACCGCCGCGCAAACTCCGGGCTGCACAAATCCACTCGCTAATAACTACCTCGCAACAGCTAATATCGACGATGGTTCTTGTGACATTCCAGGATGCATTTACCCAGCAGCTTCCAATTACAATGCAAATGCAACTTGGTATGACGGTTCATGCATAGTAAGCGGTTGCACCAATCCAACGGCATGTAACTACTCCGCCATTGCAACAGTGAATGACGGTTCTTGCGTTTCAGCGGCTACTTATTACGCTGACAGTGATGGTGACAATTTTGGAAATTTTAGCACAACCCTCGCTTCATGCTCAGCTCCAGTTGGATATGTTTTGAACGCAACCGACTGCAATGACACCAATGCGAATATTAACCCTAACGCTGCCGAAGTTTGCAACACCTTCGACGATGACTGTGATGGACTTGTGAATGAAGGGGTTGCTTTTGTAACATATTTTGCAGACCTTGATGGAGACGGATTTGGCAATCCAAACAACAGCCAAAGCGCATGTTCACCCGTGATTGGATTTGTAACAAATAGCACCGATTGTAACGATGCGAATGCTCTTGTCAAGCCTGGAGCATTAGAATTATGTAACCTCATAGATGACAACTGCAACGGCCAAGTTAATGAAGGGCTTGTGTTTACAAACTACTACATAGATTCAGATCTAGATGGATATGGTGCTGGAGTAGCAATCAATTCGTGTACTCCTGTGCTTGGAAATTATGTTGCAAATAATTTAGATTGCAACAACAGTAATGCAAACATTAGTCCGAATGCAACGGAATTATGCAACGGTATTGATGAAAACTGCAACAACCTTATCGATGACGGGCTCGCATTCACTAACTATTACATTGATTCCGACAGTGATGGATATGGCGCTGGCGCAGCCATTAACTCTTGCTCTAATCCTGGTGCGGCTTATTCAACGAATAACTCCGATTGCAACAATTCAAATTCAGCAATTCGTCCTAACGCATCTGAAACATGCAACGGAATTGATGACAATTGTAATGCGTCAATAGATGAAGGGTTACTGTTTTCGAACTACTATCTTGATGTAGATTCTGACGGGTACTACAACTCATTCATTAATGCTTGCTCGTCCCCTGGCGTCAACTATAGCATTTTGGTTGGAATATTAGGTGACTGCAACGACAACAACTCAAATATAAATTCTGCAGCGCAAGAGATTTGCGGCAACGGCATCGATGAAAACTGCACCGGTGCAGATGCTATTTGTATAGTCCCTGGTTGCACAAACCCCGTTGCTTCTAACTTTAATCCTCTTGCAAACCTCGACAACGGAAGTTGCATCATATTAGGCTGTACAGATCCCACAGCAGATAACTTCAATCCACTAGCCAATACAAACAATTTTACTTGTGTATTCTTAGGTTGCATAGATCCGTTTGCGAACAACTATGATTCAGCGGCAAATACGAATGACTTCAGCTGTGAATATAACGAAGCAGCAATCTCTGTTTCAGAATCAGTCGTATGTCTGTTTGATCCTATAATAGTCTATAATCAAACAATACTCTCTTCATCCGATTCTTGTGTAATTGACTTTGGCGATGGTACAATACTCAATTACTGCGCCCCCACATACAATCACGTATACTTCACCCAAGGAAATTATTCCATTCAACTGACTCACTTTCAAGGGAACGAAATATCCACCGCTAACACAGACACCTTTTTCGTAGCACCGCTTCCTAGTCAAGGTAATCTCGAGCTAACCTTTCCAGAAATAACATTAATTTACGACGCGGCAAATTCGTTCGAATGGATTTTTAATCAAAATACTATTGCTTATCCTGAAGCTACGATTGATGCATCTATTGATTACAGCACCGACGGATTCTATCAAGTTCGCTTGATTAACGAATTCGGTTGTATCACTTATACCGACTCAATTTATTTCGTTATCCCAACATACTCTGCACTACAAAACACATATTGCGGACCAAATGAAGTTGTTTTTGAAAACACCACAATGTCTTCACAAACCCTCGATTGTCAATTTACAAATTCTAACGTTGCCAATTTATATTACAGCTCTCCTTATTCATATTTGATGGGAGCTGTTGAAAATTTCAATGTAACAGAGACATGCACTGCATTTGGCAATGAATATTATTCGCTTCAAAACAACATTTTCGAATCGTATCAAATACCAGCAGCACCGGCACTCGACTATTCAGCAAATACTGTTTTTGTAACCAACAATTCCGGTAATGAAATTCAGTGGTTCCTCAATGGTGCTCAACTCGATGTTGGGACCAATTCGCAGAGTATAAATACCTTCTTCAACAATAACTTTCAAAACGGAAATTACGCGGCAGTTTATGCAAATGAATTCGGCTGTACCTCAGACACCGGATATTATTTCGTTCTTGAGATTAACGCAACTGCAAGTGTAAGCTCAGGATGTTATCCACACACCACAACCCTGATTAATAACACTTCCATGCCGGAGGGAATCCAATGCGAAATTCTCCTTCCCGGACAAGATTATATTGCTTTCAATTTGAATGTTGATTACACATTCCAAAATCCAGGAACCTTCCAACCCACTGTGCATTGCTATGCTGGAACATATTCCAACACATATATGCTAAACCCAATAACTGTCTTCGATCATCCTGCCGCACCACAACTCTCTTCGAGCTATGGCCAGGTGAACATAACGAACATCATCCAAGAGAATGACGTTACTTGGAACCTCGACGGAAGCAACTTAACGGGTTCGGCGGACTCCATTTCTACTTACATCAACGGATTGTATGATAATGGCTATTACTCTGCAACATACACCGACTCCAACGGTTGTTCGACCTCAAGTGAACCGCTCCTTGTTATTCAACCTCAATACGAAGTTTTAGTTGGTGAAGGTTGCGCTCCTTTAACTGCTGTTTTCTCGAACATCACAGATCCCGTTGAAGGATTAGCATGCGTAATATTCGACGGACTAACGGGTCAGAACTTCCCCTTGAACTCAACAGCTAATATTACCTATACCGAAACAGGAAGTTTCGCTCCTGAAATGTCTTGCTCCATTGGAAATATATTTGAGTCATTAAGCATCTCTGCAATCACTGTATATCCCGACCCTTCGCCAAGTCTGTTGAACTACAACAATGGCTTTATAAATGCTGTTGATTTACCCGCAACAAATTCCGTTGAATGGACACTCAACGGAACAGCTTTGAACGAGACAAACAATCCGTTAAACATAGGAACAAACAACTTAAGCGGATATTTCTTTGGCACAATAACCAATGAGTTTGGTTGTACTGCAACGACCGATAGCATCCTTCAAATTTTCCCTTCCGTTGCTTTAAGCACATCAGAAGGATGCGGGCCATTAAGTATTCTTGCAACGAACACCACACCTTCGTTTAACGGCATGACTTGCGTGCTGCAATCTAACGGAACTGATTACTCCTTGAATAACACCAATACGCTGAACTACTCCATGGTTGGTGGTTACACCACTTCGATTTCATGCAATCTAGATGGTTCAACCTTTACCGCCACTGGACCCAATGTTACCGTATTTCCAAATGCAGCTACTCCACTACTTACTTCCGCATACGGAGCTGTCTTATGTTCGAATTGCACTGGACTAAATACACAATATTATTTGGACAATACTGCCTTTGCCCAAGGCGGTTCAGTTGTCGGCACGTTTCAATCCGGTATTTATCAAAATGGATACTATACCGCACAGTCTCTTTCAACTCAAGGCTGTGCATCTGAAATATCGGCTCCCATTCTCGTAATTCAGCCTTCATTTAATTTCACACCAAGCGAAGGCTGCTCGCCTTTATTCGCTTCATTTGTAAATACTACAGATTACATAAGCGGACTTTCTTGCGAACTTTTCCTAGGTAACGGCAACGGTAATATCCCTCTTTCGTATCTCGAAACCTATGATTACAATTACACTTCAGCCAACACATATTCGCCATACTTAACATGTACGCTTGGAAATTCCAGCGCAAACAGTCCTGCGACATCAATCACAGTTAACGGAGGAACAGTGCCGCAATTAGTTTTTGAAAACGACATGGTAATCTGCACAAATTGCGCAAATCAAGACAATGTCTACTGGATTATCGATGGAACAACTGCGCAAGACTCATCGGTTAGTGTTTCAGATTCATTAGGACAGTTCTTCTCATGCGACTACATCAACGAATTCGGATGCACAGCAAATGCCTTTGTGGTTTCGATTGTTGAAGAAATAAATGCTTCATTTATCGTTTATCCCAACCCTGCTCAGGACATCCTCAATATTACCGGATTATTCCCCGCGAGCACCCTTGAAATAAGAGATACTCAAGGACGACTTTTATTTAGAGAATCAGGATTGGGTAAATTCAGAACAATTAACACCGCATATTTTGCGAATGGAATGTATACAATTACTGAAACCTCCAATAAATCACATCGAAGTGGCACGCTTTTAGTAAACCACTAGCGACTTTAAAAATTCTAACCGATATTTGAAAACTAACAAACAATAATATGAGAATCAATTTTACCCTTTTTGCTGCAATGGCCTTCTTCTTGGGTCTTGCTGGATGTGCTGAAGCGCAGCCTGGAAAAATCACAACTTTCGGAGCTCCAATGTTGACTCCCAATGAAATGGAACACAACTACGGTCAAGTTAAAAAAGGTGCCGATGGTAATTGTACT
>Ga0209358_10002211_pt1 | contig 14971 bp, 25 predicted proteins | sample LauGreFa1BDMLBSN_2_FD_187574 | JGI IMG/M metagenome (GOLD analysis project Ga0209358, IMG submission 187574) | Freshwater lake microbial communities from Lake Michigan, USA - Fa13.BD.MLB.SN (SPAdes) (version 2) | ecosystem: Environmental > Aquatic > Freshwater > Lake | place: Lake Michigan, USA... | reverse complement strand
CTCACGGTCACTAGTGTCTTGCTCTTGCTGAGCTGCCATAATATTAGCCCACTGGATTTGAATAGTTGCTCTTCTAAATCTTGCTTCCTCAATTTCAGTTAAGAACTTTTCATACTTACTTTGTGATTCTAAATAAGGTAATGAATCATCATAGAATGCTTTCATTTCTTCTTTTCTTGCAGCTAACTCCTCTTGAGTTAATTCTTGCTCTTCATGTTGGTTTGACATAGTTTATACTTTTTAAGTTTAAACAAAGATACTAATAAAGTTTAAATCTCTGATGTTTAAATTAAAAAATCCAGATACTTAGAGCACCTGGATTATAGTAATGTGTGTTACGGTAATGAGTATTACCTATTCTTAATTGTAAAATTTAATATTGTAAGTGAATAAAACACTCTAGTAACATCTATCTCTACACTAAATAAATCAAGACTTGATAGTCTTAATTTTAAAATTAATTTATCCCACTGTTTAGTTGGGGATTTCCAATTGTTTCTAAATTTCATACTTCAAATTCATTTAATAAAACATAAGTAATTTTTTTCTGAGGTTTTAATAATTTGATCCATTCTAAATGTTTTTGCTTGTTATTAACAACCTGACAACCAGCAGACCAACTTCCAATGTTTTCCTGCAAGCCTTTAAAGTTATTGTCATAAGTAGCAGCATGAAAGTTAATACCATAACCAGAACCTTTAATAGGAATCCCAATTTCTTCTGATTTTTCATCCATATCTCCATCACGAAAAACAATAAAGTTTCCTACTTGCTTTAATGCAGGCATCTTACCCATGTGTAAACCATAAGTCCACACATCATAATACCATTCATCTGATTTAACTATTGCTGCTCCTGCTTTGTTGTATTTAAGAAAACCACCTTCTAAAATTGGAGTACCAGGATTTGTTGTACCAGATGTAACACCAACAAAAGAAGCTTCATTAAACAAATAAAATTTATCATCAAATTTGTTTGGTGCATCTTCATTTGATCTTATACCCAGTATCCAATATCCTTTTGGGAGAGCTGTAAATGATTTTAATGACTTAACTTTATTTAAAAGTTGTACATCATTATATGTTCTTACATTAATCATAAAATTCTATTTTATTTCTATTGTTGGAGTGTCAACAGTTAATTGTGATAGCATTGCTATCAAACCTCCTCCAAAGGCAGCATAGCCTCCAATAGCTATTAATGTAGCTGGTAAAGAAATTGGAGCAGTTGCTACAAATGTTCCTACAGCTGTTAAACCTAAACCAATTCTTTGTACTTTCTTCCAGAACTTAGGGGTAGGTGCTTTAAATCTTTCTTTTAAACTTAACTCTTTCATATGTTTATTTATTGATTACAAATTGCCTTACAGCATCTGAAAGCTCACTTACATTTCTTGCAAGATTCTTTATCTCTAACTGTGTTTGTTCTTGGATTGCTTGATATTTAAGTCTTGCTTCTTGTTCTACAAGTTCAATCTTTCCTTTTAATTTACCAAGTTCTTCTGCTTGATGTCTAGCACCAAGTAATAAAACTTCAATGTCTTTTCTTGTATCATTATAAGCATTCTTTAAAAAGAAACCAAAAACAGTAACTATTGTTGCTGCTATAAATATTACAATTGTTAGTGTACTTGAATCCATGTTTAATAAGTTTATAAAATGTATATAATAATATACAAAAAATTTTAAACTAAACCTATAAAAAATACGTATCTCTTACTTCTATAGGAACATTATCCATAGCTTGAAACATCTCAAATAAGATAGGTCTCTGAGTAATAGCTAATTCATAAATTTCATCTAATGCAGCTTGCTCATTAGGAAAAGTAAAATTGCTTGCAAGGTAATCTGATATTTCAGGATCAGATGGTCTTAAACAAACAGTAGCCTGTAAATCGGGCTCAATAAAATAACTTGTTTCTAATGTAAATTGTTTTTTCTCTATAGGAAATTGAATTACAACAGGATTATGGTCAATTTCAGGAAGCGTTAATAACCACGCATCACAACCAATTAATTGTGCTTGTTGTAAAGTACATCCGTTTACCTCTTCATTTGATATAAACCAAACCCCGTTTGCATCAATTTGAGGATTAAATAATTGTCCATTATACCCCCATACTTTACCTACAAGGATATTCTTTTGTTCTAGTGTTAATTGTCTTACTTTAATCATAATTAATAAGGATAAAATTTGCCTGTTCCAGTGTTATATAATTCAGTTACTTCAGTTGCTGTCAATGCTCTATTCCACATATTTACTTCATCAAGGTCGCATAACGCAAATAAATTAAGGGATGATATACCACCTAAATCCATTTTTTGATTTGTAATATAACCGGCAGTAGTATTTACATTACCCGTTTGTGTAGCTGGAGTGTCTACCGCATTTACATATATTTTACTTTTTTGGCCCATTGTTCTTACTACAACGACATGATACCAAACATTAGGGGAATATGAACTTTGAAAATTAACTTGATTATTTACAGCACCATTGTTTAATTGAAATGCAAAGCCAAGAGAACTTGAATAGAAGAAGCTCCAACCATAACCCCATGTAGTGCCTGTATCTTGTAAATTATATATAAAATACCTTGAAGAAGATAAATTACTACTTCTAAACCATGTAGAGACAGTAAAATCACCAGTAAAATTAAATTGTCCAGATGTATTTGGTAAATTAATGATAGCATTTGTGCCATTAAAAGTAAAAGCATTTCCACTTTTACCTGCACCATAGGTCAACCCTCCCTGTGCTGTTCCATTATATACACCTAGTGAATCATTTACTATTGTAGAATAAAAAGCATTTCCTTGGTAGAACTTACCATTACCTGCGTTGTATAAATCTGTTACTTCTGTTGATGTTAATTCTTTTGTCCAAACGTTTACCTCGTCTATTTTAGAACCATTAGCTAAATAGTAGTAAATACCTCCAAAACTTGTCGAATAATCTAAGGCACCAATTGCACACTTAGTTGCCGTTGATGGATGATATACAGGATTTGTAGTATTTGAATTAGAAGCACTCAAACTTCCGTTGTAATATATTTTAGTCCCCGTACTTGCTTTACGAGTTATTGTAACCATATACCAAGTATTATACGGATTTGGAGCTGATTCTTGTAATGTTACAACGCTAGCCGTTCCATTGCATATCTGGATAAGATTGTAACCAAGATTTATAACGGCTACACCATAACTATTAGTACCATCGTAAATTTTACAACTTAACAAAGATTGATTAGCTCCCGTATTCACTAAGTTTACCCACATATTAAATGAAAAATCACCTGTAAACGAATTGAACGTATTGTTAGGCAAAGAAACATAAGCATTAGTACCATTAAAAGTAAATGCATTTCCACTCTTCCCAGCACTATAAGTTAACCCACCTTGTGCCGTTCCGTTGTAAACGCCTAGTGAATCATTTGCATTAGATTCACCTTTGTAAACGGCATACAAATTAGTTGTTAAACTAGCTAAAGCATTAGATTCACCTTTATAAACTGCATATAAGCCAGTAAGTAATGAGCTTACTGTTGATTTTAACATTGAACTTATTAAGTTATAGTAATTCATATTATGCTTGCTGATTTAAACCTAAAACATCCCATTTACCATCTGTAGAATTGTATATAATTCCAAGGTACATTGTTTTACTAATTACCGTAGTAGAAGGTAAAGTTATTCCTATTGCTCTATAGTTAGCACCAAAAGTAATTGCTCTAGCTGTTCCATTATCTTTAATTCTAATCATTAATGCTTGACCTTCAACAAAAGTACCAGTAGGATTAGCTAAAGTAAGTCCAACCGCTTGTGCTGTAATAGTTACTATATCATTTGTTGATACTGGTGTAACTGTAGCTGAACTAGTAACTGTTTGAACCCTTGGATTAAGTGGAGCATATCCGCTTAAATCTTGATCTCCAGTATTAGAACCAGACAAAGTTGCAATACCTAACTTAGTTTTGATAGTTGCTGTAGTTTCATCACCTGTATTACTTCCAGATAATGTTAATCCAGAATCTTTAATAATTTTTCCAGTAGTACCATCAAAAAATACTACATTATTACTTACTGAAGAAGCAGGACCAGTTACAGCACCTACAATATTTTTTTGTATTACATTCCAGTATTGACCTACGGTAGCTTGATTACCTGATACAGTTCCATCTGTATTACAAATAATCATATCTCCTACCTCAACATCTGTACCGCTTGCTCCACCAATTTTACCGGCAACACTTGCAATATACATCCAACCTGCATCTGCTGTAGGATAATCAGGGTTAGTTGAGCAATCAATTGTTCCTTTGTAAACTAATGCATTAGCGTTACCTAATAAGTTATCAGCATATACCTTAACTGCATTCTGTGTTGGGTATAATGTATCTGATGTACCTAATGAAGTACTAGTAGATTTATTAGCTTGATTTTCCGGAGTATATCCTAAAGCAGTAGCAATTGATTTATGTTCCCATAAACTAGTAGTTGTATTATAAAATAAACCATCATTGTTAGATGCATTCAAAGCATCTACATCATGTAGTTCTCCTAATTCAAAACCATTTTGTACTTTAACAAAGATTTCTCCTACAGTAGCACTTGATCTGGTAACAATACCAAGGAATACTAAGTGTGCTGGAGCTACTGGTTTATTTGCTAAACCAAAGATTAAGTTACCATTAGTACCTAACCATACAGGATCTCCTGCATTTGCAGTACTTGTATCTAAAGGTGCACCACCTGTTCCAGTAAGTAAACCTTCTGTGATAACAAATATAAAATCATTTAATGCGGCTGAACTTGCTATAAGCCCCATTGTTTTACTTGATGTTGATTCTGATGCATTGGATGCTTTAGAAACAATCATGTTTGTACCATTTGCTGAACTAACATAAACTGCTTGTCCTTTAGTTAATGCAACTCCGGCTTTTACTTCATGTTGTACTGTACTAGTGTAGTTGCTTATCCATTCTACATCATAATCAGTACCACTTGCTTTTGCTAGAATATCTCCTGTAGCACCACCAGCTGGTAAGTTTCCACTTCCACCTAATGCAATCCAAGATGTTCCATCTGAATAATAATATTGGCCAGACCAATACACTATTCTTTTAGTATTAGCACTTGCTAAATTGGATGTAATATCTAATGTATCTGCTTTTAAATTATTAATATCACTTCCTTGAAGATTGATATCAACAAAAAACTTCTTCTCTGCCATATTATTATTTTTTACAAATATAGTATATTTAAAAAAACCCACCCCTATTATGGAGTGGGTTTTAAGTTTTTAAATAATAATTTTAAGCAGTAATTTTAGTTACTAATAAAGTAAAATCACCAGTTATATTAGTTTCTAATCTGTATTGTCCAGCATTTTCTGTGTATCCAGTTAATTCTACTGGTGCACCAAATTGGTCAAGTACTTGTGTCATACAAGCTGCAGCTGAAGGTTCAACAGAAGATATATCAATTATTTGATAATAACTTCCATTCTGACTAATCCAATCATTTAATGATACATTAAACTTTTTAGACTGAGCAGCAATTTCTGTATCAGTATAATCATTAGCATTAGATTCAGCTGTTGAAGCAGCAGTATCTACATACTCTTTGTTAGCAGCATCACCATTGTTAGTTGGTGCTGGTAGGTTGATAATACCCGTAAGATTTTCAAAATCTAATGGTGCACCAATTTTAATCTCGCTAATTACACCCTCTATTCTATCTACTGAGAGATAACTAGCACCTACAACCGTATTACCATTCATAGTAATATTACCACTCATTGTACCACCAGCTAAGTCTAATTTAGTAGCAAGACCAGTATCAGTGTAAGCATTAGCAGCAGCTTCAGCAGCATCTGCTTTTGCAGTAGCGTCAGCAGAAGCAGTAGCTTCAGCGTTAGCTTGTGCAGTTGAAGCAGCACCATCAACATATGTTTTGTTAGCTGCGTCACCTCCGTTTGTTGGTGCTGGTAGGTTGATGATTGTTTTTTGGTTTTCAGCATCTAAATTATCATACAAAAAGATTTTTCCATCATAACCGCCTAAATGGTCAATATTATCTAATCCCCATGTGTTCATATCAATATTACCAGTCATTGTACCACCAGCTAATGGTAATTTGCTAGAAATCTCAGGAGTAATTTGAGCATCAATTTTACCTTGTAATGTAGCAGGAGTAATAACAACTGCACCACCTTCAGTACCATCATTAGCTTCAGTTTGTGTAGCCAAACGAGAAATACCATCAACTGAATCAGTAGCAATAACAATGTTACCTTGTAAAATCAACCAGTCTGCAATTGTTGCACCAGCATTATCAACTTTAGCAACAATTGAATCACCAACTTGTACAGACTCTCCTAAGAAAGTACCTGCTGCAGTTGCTGCCCAAAAGTAACCTTTTAATGCTGATCCGTCTGTAATATCTGGAGTATCAGTTGTTGGATCATATCCACCTTGGAAGATCAAACCACCTGTTACTGCTGAAATATCAGACAAGTTAGCCACATCTTTGATAGCTGTACCATCAAAATACTTTAATCTTGTTCCATCAAATCCAAATGAACCAGCTTTGGTTAAGCTTGAATTTGTACCAATTGTTGCGTTAGTTAACGCACTACCTTGTAGATTAATGTCTACAAAAAACTTTTTTTCTGCCATTTTGTTTTGTTTTTAGTTTAAATTTAAGTTATAATATAATATACAATTTTATTTTATTAATTACAATAAACATATCCAGTAAATGGAATATTTAATGTTATGTTTACAGTGTTATTATCTATCCAGTCAATCTGAGCAATGATTTCATTCTTATCTTCATCAACTACTTGTACAGAACATTTAGTATTTAGATTATGATTAACAACCCATGTAGTTGCTGGAACAGATTGAGTATGTGTATAGCTTATGTCTTGAAGTGAATTTACAAGATCAAATTCACCAGATACAGGATTGTATTTATTTTTCATAATTATGAGTATTGAATTTGTGTTACATTTCCATTTACATCATACGTAAGAGTTTCTATAATAGTTTCTACACCATATTCAGTAGTTCCAGTATGAGTAACACTTGTTACATCATTAGTACCATTATAAACTAAAATTCTATTGTAATTTGATGCTCCTTGAATCCTACCTATTTTAGATATAGAATTTTTCTTAATTATTTCTACAAATGCCTCAACTATTAAGAGAGTTGTTTCTGTAGCAGCTCCACCAGGAGGCGCAATACCAGAAAGACCATCTACTATTTGCTGAAGACCTAGTAGTGTTTTCATTTGATATGGGAAATTATTTCCTTGATTTCCTGTATCCTTTAAGTTTCCTATTGACATTGTTTTTATTTTTTAATTAAACTGTTGTAAATGATGTATCAACTGGAATAAGACCAGCACCAATAACCGCATCAACTTTATCTGTAAACGCTCCTGGGTAATATGCATTATAAGCATAAAAAAAAGCTGTTCCTAAAATACCATGTACAGCACGTGAATTAATATTAGTAGAACTTACTTGAAATAAAGATTGTCCAACATTAGCTACACTTCCTATATCATGTAACCAAATACCATAACAAGCAGTTGAACCAAATAAATTAGAAATACTAGATTGTGTTACAGATAAAATACCTGTACCATAAACTTCTAAGCAAGCTTCATTTTTTGCATTTAATTGAGATTGTACAAATGCTAATGTAGCTCCTGTTTGTACAACAGCTACTTTTGTTGCACCAGATGTATCTACAAATGTAAAATCAGCAGATCCTTGTACTATATTAAAACAATATATATTACCAGATCCAGTATGACTTATTTTAATTTGTGTACCATAACATCTAGATTTAAAACCATCAGATATTCTTACTCCTGTATTATTACATAAAATTCCTGTACCTGTACCACCTACTTGTACCCAAATATTTTCTAAAGAAAGTCTTTGAGCATTTGATCCTGTAAATACTATACCATTATTACTTCCATTAGGTAATACTGTAATACCTTGAATAGAAAAATGATTATTATCTAAAGCACTTGCCGATGTATCATCACCATTTACAGTAATGGTACCTATTAAATAAATAGGATTAGCTATACTTCCATTCTCACCTACTAAAAATATATGACCTTTTGTTAAAGTTACATCTTCAGTAACAGATCCTTGTAATCTAATAAAAGCTGGATTAAGCTCAGTAGCTATAACAACACCTTCAGCAATTAAATTATTAATTGCAGTTTGTGCTGCACTAATAGTTTTAAATGGAGTAATTATACTACCATTAGCTACATAACTATCAGTTCTGTTAGGATCTACAAAAAATTGATTTGTTGGTTCATATAAAATATTGTTTGCAAAATCTTCTACAGTCATTGCAACAGCTAAATAACCATCATCTCTTTTAGAATCATTAATTGCTATAGGTAATAAAACTTTAGAAGAATTAAAAGTTTTTACAACTCTACCTTCTTTAATCCAACTTATAAAATTTAAGATATCCATAATTATTATTTAGACTATAATATTAATATACTTAAAAAAATCCACAAAAACAAAAAACCCTAGAAGTTAATCTAGGGTTTAAGAATTTACTGAAGGAATTACTCAGTTACTAATTCCGGAATAGAAGCTTTTACTTCCTCTAAGTTGTGAATTGTATTCAATGCTACTAACACTTTGTTAGCATCTGCTAATGAAAACACACCTTTTAAGTTAGCTGCGTTTAATGCTTGCTCTAATACCTGTACTGCTTCAATTGGATTCATGGTTTAAATTTTTTAGGTTTATATTTTTTTGTAAATATAATAAATTTAAACTTACTTGATAGCTTCTAACTCAGTTTTTTGTGCTGGAGTTAATGCAGTTGCAAACCATTCTTTACCTAACATAATAGCAATGTGATCCACATTACGTGTTACAGTTGCTGTTTCTTCTTCAGTTAATGTTCTTTTTCTTTTTAATTCTGCAATTAAGTTTACACTATCATAAGCTGCTAATACAGACTTTGCTGCTTGTTCAGCTGTTACTTCTTCTTTAAATTGTTCTACTGACATTTTATTTTGATTTTAAATTAATTACTAAGCTAGTAAAATTTTTCTTGATACACCATTAATTATAACAGTCCATGTTCTTGTTGATGCTACAGTTTCAGTTGTTATAGCTCCAGCATTATATGTTGTAGAACCTACTACAAATTGGTTATTTGCTGTAGCTTGAGCATTAGCTCCTAGTATAACACTTCCTGAAAAATTTTGAGAATCTGCATTATCACCTATTGCCACATTATAAGTACCTGTTTGACAAAATGCCATTGAAAATCGGCCAATACCAACATTATTAGAACCTGTAGTTAATCTGTAAAATGAATCATTTCCTATAGCAATATTGTTACTTGCTGCTGAAAAACCAGGTTGTAAGGCACTATTTCCAATTGCTATATTTCCAGATCCTTCATTAAACTGAGCTGCAGAAGAACCAATTGCCGTATTACCATTACCAGTACCACGTTCTAATGCTTGATAACCCATTGCTGTATTATTAGAACTAACTGTACTATCACGCATTACACCAACACCTATTACAGTATTACTACTACCTGTTGTATTATTACCTAATGTATCAAATCCAATTCCAACATTTGATTGTCCAGTTGTATTATATCTTAATGCCCTAGCTCCAACTCCTGTATTTTGATCTCCTACAGTTCTTTGTAAAGCATACGAACCAATTCCAGTATTAAAACTACCTGATACATTATTATCTAATGCATTAGAACCTATTGCTGTATTATTAGTACCAGTAGCATTATTAAATAATGCAGCATAACCATACGCTGTATTTAAAACACCTGAAGAATTAGCAGCAAGTGCTAAATCACCAAAAGATGTGTTTGTAGTATAATTACCAGAACCATTATTCCAGAATGTTTTAGTAGCTTCATCATATTCAATAAAACTAGGAAGTCCTGGAGGTACTGGTACTGCAGCTAAGAGATTAGCAACAGTAATACCTAATACATTACCTTGTAAACTGCTACCTATTGATAAAGGTAACACAGCTTCATCAGGAGCTGTTGTTATTATATTATTGGATGTCAATGGATATCCAAAATTTATTTGTCCTTTAAAACTCATGTCTATATATTTTTAAAAAATTGATACCCAAGATGAACCATCATATACTTTAGCTTTGTTATCAGTTGTATCAAAATACATTTGACCTTTTAAAGGTGTACCTACTACAGCATTAACAGCCGCATCATTTGCATAGTTAGGAAATCTTGGTATTGTAGGTAAAAGGTCTGATCTTTTAACAGCAACTGTCAAATACTTATCATCTCTGTTTGGATCAGGTTCACCTACTGCAATTAAGGCATTATCACTTACTGCTGTAACTACTCTATTTTGTTTAGTCCAACTAAACCAATTTAATATGTCCATAATTTTTTTATTTTTAATATAAATACTATTAATAATATACAAAAAATTTTTTACAAAAAAAAGCCCTAGTAAAAACCAGGGCTCTTTTATATAAATAAAAAATTTAACTTAACATTATTACAGTTAGAATCCCCATAATAAATGATATTGTACACATAATGATTATTGTCAAATTAGCTTTATTAACTTTCTCAGCATCTTCTTGCCACATATTATAAACTTTATTATATGTAGGAAGGCGCAAGAAATTATGTAATGCGTACAAAACATACAAAGCAATCATTCCAATAATTAAATATACAACAATCATAAACTATCAATTCTTCGTTGCAAATATACTAAAGCTTTTTGTAAATCCTCTTTTTCTTTTGCAGAATTTTTTTTACCAGCTCTTGCAACATACTTAATAACATTACCTAAATAGAAATCTTTATCAAGATTCCAAGCTTCTAATACTTTAAATACTTCATACGTACTATCAGCTCCACCGTAATGCTCAGGTCTTAATGCATCTGGTTGTGGAGTAGGAGAAGTAATGTTAGTCCATTTAGGCATATTATCCAATATGTTTTTATTGTACTCTTGTGGATCAAGCCATTTAGGTTCTTGTGTAGCAGATACATTATCTTTTCTCAAACTTTTCATAATTGATTTGTTATAATGTTCATAACGCAATTCATTCATCTTAGTATACTATTGCAATATCAAACTCTTTTACTAACAATTTAATCTGACCATCTAGATCAATTTTCTCAGCTCCTTCTAAAGCAAATGTTTGTACATACACTTTGTCCCCAGCTTTTACTTTTTCTACTTCATCTCCTACAGAGTGAATTTCTAACTGTGTCCATTTTTTAACTGCTTCTCTTTCGCGCTCTGCTTCTTGCATAGGGCTTAACTCAATTACTGCTTTCTCAATAACTGGTACGTTAATCAAGATTCTTTTTCCTAATAGTCTCATCTTTTTTTTATTTAAACGTGATTACTTTTACTACTGCCATCTGGGCACTTATTAATTCACCAACTGCGTGGTCAAATAATAAACTCTTAATTGGATTTCCTGGACCTTCTTGATAAGAATCTTTTAGGATGTTAGCTACTTCAGCAAATAATTCTTTTACTTTAGCTACACCAGCATCATTAGATGGATTGAACTCAATCCCTACTAACTGTTCACCAAATGAAAGCACCTTAGCTTCATTTACTTCAATGATCCCTTCTGGGATTTTTACAACTGTCTCTGCCATTACTTTTTGTTTTTAGTTATTATTAACCATTGAAGCCATCCTTTCAAAGCTTCTAATCTTGATTTGTTACTTGTTTTACTCATATCAATTTACTTTCTGTTTTTTTTACTTTTAAGAAACTATTCTCTAATTGCTCTTCTGTTATTACACTCAAGTAACCTTCAGTATCCTTTACAATATAATCATCAGGATTACATTTCTTAGGGCCTAGATCAGTATGCACATATAATGTCAACTGCTTTGTGTTTGCTGGTATAATAAACTCAGCTTTTCCAGCAGTAAATTCAAACACAGAATCTCTTTCATCATCTATGTATTTTAATACATCAACATATGCAGGCTTAGTCATATATCTTTCAATCATCATGCGTCAAATTTATTGTTCATAAAATTTACGGGAAGTGAGTCTTCTTCTATAGCACCATCCTCATCAAAATCTCTAGCAAGTAAATCAAACTTTACTTTTTCTAATAACCCTACTATAACTGGAATAGTAGATTTATCAACCTTCTGGAGTCTGATTTCAAACTTATCTTCTAAATTAATACTGATTTCTACAAGAACAATTGGTTCCTTTTTTTTACTCTTACTCATACTTAGTCTGTTGGTTGTACAAATATAAAAAACTTTTAGTAATAAAAAACCCAGGAAGTAATTCTTGATCAGAGAAACTTTCCTGGGTGTTGCTAACAGTTATATGACTGACTAAGCGGGGTTCGTCAACCAGACTTAGTGCACATTCACTTTCCTGCGCAGAGAAGACCAGATCTAGTGAGCAGTTCTTACGGTATGCTTACCTGGTACATTGACCTATGGCATCTAGCCACAGGGTGGAGTTGCGCTTTTTCTAGGGCTCGAACCTAGGACCCCCAGATTAACAGTCTAGTGCTCTAACCAACTGAGCTAAAAAAGCGGTTCTGTAAAAAAGCCCTGGGATTTTACACCAGGGCTACACAACATACTAGGATTTGCGGAAACAGCACCTAAACGACAGAGCAAATATATACAACTTTTCTTACCCCACATATAATCTTAAAAAAATTTTTTATAAAATTTTCATGATGTGTAATAACCCCCCCACTCATGTTACCAAGTGGTAACTTACCCCATGGTAATATTGCTGACAAAACTTTATTAATTTTTTACTTACGGTATTTGGGGCTTGTATGTGGAATGACTTGTGGTGGTCCCCTAGTAGAGCAACCCCCCGCCCCGCGCTTCAGGCCTCCACCCCCCATGCTTGCTCAACCACATACTTCATATGTGAATTAATTATAACATTTTTTCTAGTGAAAAAATGATCAACCCTACATACATAATAAAATTATTTATTATGGAATCTAAATTCATCTCGACTCAAACTTTCTTGGTGAAAGTTTTGTCTTCAAAGAAATTTGATAAAATGTTTGTTCTCAAACTTGTCAATAGTGACAAGTTCTTACCCAGAACATTTGTATCCAATCTACCTGCAGGTACCAAGTCTGGTGACTTGATGTACCTTGACGGCAGATTGTACACTAATAAAGCTGGCTATGAAGCCATCTATATTAGTTCAGCAAGACCAGCTTAGGCTGGCTTTGCTTTTCTTTTTTCCCTCTCTTCTATCAACCATTAACTTGTATTGATATATTATCAGATATGCCAAGTAGTCACAGCACATTCTGATTATTACAGGCTTTTACAGCAGGTACAGGCTTTCAAAGCAGGACTACCATTGAGGCAATCACAGTGAACATATCATGATTGCAAGAAAAGAACTTTGGCCAAGTTCTTTTTTTTCTTTTCCCTCTTTTTATCAACCCTTAATTTATAATAAAATAAATTTTATTAACAATTAAAAACAAGTATCATGAAAGCAATTTACATGGCTTCACCAAGAAGCAAAAAAGGAAACATTTTCCACATCTACAATGTAGTAGGAACAGTAGCAGAATTAGAGACTTACAAAAATAGTCCTAATTTCAAACAGTATCCTTCAATAGGATTGAATGGAGAAATACAGTTCATCACTAATTACATTGGGATGGAAGATGAAATGAATATGGTTCAAAAGAAAGATGGAAACTTTACATTGGATACAGGTTCATTCAATAAGGACATTGCAAGATTAAATGCAGTGGCAGAAGCATCAGCTGTATTAGCAGATAAGTTTGCAGATAGAATTGCAGACAAGTTATCAGGTAGTGCAACAGCATCTGTAAGAACTAAAAGCTTCAAAACTGTTGAAGAAACAGTAGAAGATAGTACAGACTCATTAGATAGTATGTAGTACTAGAAGATAATAGTGACTTAGGTCACTATTATTTTTCTTTTACCCTCTATCAATCAACCATTTATTTAATATAAATCTTGTTATCAAGCTATATATTAACTAAATAGTAGTAGGTGTATAATGAAATTAAGCTTACTCAGCTTTAATACTATTATAAATACACTCAGTAGCGTGTACTACCTACTAATTAATACTATTTAAGTTGTGTAGTAGGAAGAATCTGCTTACTCTGGAAACATAATATTCTTTGTCTCCACCGTGTGTAACAATGAGACTCACTCACTGATAATCAACTAGTTATATTTTTGTAAATTGTGTGAGAATGTGTGATAAAATGGGAAAAGGTGTTCTACTTCCACCATATCTATACCCTATCACATGAATACATAAATGTGTAACTTGCTGTATATGAATATTTATATAGCTAACACAAGACTAAGCATTTCCCTGTATATAAAGTATTAAGTGTGTCTATACATATATTAATCAGTATTACTATTACTTATAGTATTGTTATTAGTGTTATCTACTTTAAGACAGTAAATGCTTCCGGAAACTATGTAAAATCTATAATCTAAATAATAATCTCTAAAACTAAATCAAATGAAAAATTATTACTGGACCATGAAAGATGGTAAGAAAATTAATGTAGATGATATGGATACAAATCATCTTAGAAATGCACTGAAAATGGTTATCAGAGCTATTAATGCTACCAATGCTAAAGTAGCAGAAAGAAAAGCTAAAAGACAGTTCAGTGGAGGTGAACTGATGTCTGAAGATGCTGATAAAGCTATGTTATATGGAATAAATCCTGAATTAACATGTGAGTGTGATGAAGTACACACATGTCAGCAATGTTTAATGAACTTTTAAAACAAATAGTTATGAGCAAGTTAATTTTTGTATGGTTCCTAATGAATGGAACTGTAACTCCTGCGGGAGAACATGAAAACCACAAGTTATATACTATGTGGTTCAAGGATGGTAAGGTAGCT
>Ga0209358_10002210_pt1 | contig 14973 bp, 23 predicted proteins | sample LauGreFa1BDMLBSN_2_FD_187574 | JGI IMG/M metagenome (GOLD analysis project Ga0209358, IMG submission 187574) | Freshwater lake microbial communities from Lake Michigan, USA - Fa13.BD.MLB.SN (SPAdes) (version 2) | ecosystem: Environmental > Aquatic > Freshwater > Lake | place: Lake Michigan, USA... | reverse complement strand
AAGACCGAGAACTAATTCGCGATTTATAAGATGATGCCATTTATATAATATCTAATTAATTATAATATTTTAATTGTTTTATTAGATAGATATATATATAATAGAAATAATAATAATAATGTGAAAATTATTAAATCAGTATAAATAATATATTTTATTATTTTATCATTAATATTAATAAGTGATTTATTTTTTAACCAAATAATAGAATTAACAATAAAAAATAAATATAATAATAATAAAATAAAAATAATAATAAAATACATTTTTTTTATTTTTATCTATCTAATATTAAAAAATGATTAAATTATATAAGAAACTATTATATTTAGTTATGATAAATATGGCATTTGCTATTAAAAGTATTATTATAATAGGTAATACAACGCCTACAATATATACAATGACAAAACATTCAAAATTAACATTAGAACATGTATTTCCTAAATGTTATATGTATAAGAAACATTATAATGATATGCACAATATTTTTAAATGCGATCCTTATATCAATAATATGAGATCAAATTATAAATATGTTGATAATTATAATGAAACCTTTAAACAATTATATGACAGTAATAATTATGTAAATACTAAGGGAAAGTTATTTTGCCCAGATGATGAAAGCAAGGGAATAATTGCAAGAGCCATAATGCATATGTCATATGAATATAAATATGATTATAAAAAAATTATTGATTATAAAAATTTAATTGATTGGTGTTTAAAATATCCTCCAACAAAACAAGAGAAATATCATAATGATCTTATATTCCAAAAACAGAAAACACGAAATATGTTTATAGATTTATATCATAAAAAGAAATTTAAAAATCTCATCATAAATTATTTTTCATAAAAAATGATTTTTTGTAATTAAAAATTTTGATATAAAATAATTTATTATGGTATTTACTAGACGGAGGCAAACCGAAAGTCAAAATTCGGAAGTTTCAAAAAAACATCAAATGTTTCTAGATAAAGCAGCAGAAATTGCTAAATATTCAACGATGCAACAAAAGCATGGGGCTGTTGTTGTGCATAAAAATAAAATTGTTGGATGTGGCTTTAATTATATAGTAAATCATTTAAATGATAATAATAGTATTCACGCAGAAGTTGCGGCAATCAGTCAAGTTTTTAAAAACAAAATGATTTTAGATGAATGTGATATTTATGTTGTTCGTATTGGACCGGCTATTTATAATAATTGTTTAAAATTATCCAAGCCTTGTGAGAAATGTGCTAATTTTATAAGAAAATATAATTTAAGATGTGCATATTATTCAACAAATTATGAATTTAATCTAAATGTCCAAACTCATTGATACCTTCGGAATAATTCGTTTAATACTCTTTTTAACAATTATAGGTCTTTCTTCTTTATTAAAAATCTTTATTAATAATTCTTCACCAGTTAAATGTTTATTAGTATTTATAATTTCTCTTATATCTTTGATATTAACAGGTTTATGAACACTTCGAACATTAGTTTTTAATCTTCCATTTTGAGTATTCAAATCATTATAATTATATTTGAACATAAACTCCTCAATCTTATTATTTAAAACTTGTTGCAGTGTCTTTCTTTCTCTAATTGCAATTTTCAATTTTCTTATAGCATCATCATATTTAAACCAATCACTAACAAGAACTTTAAATGTTTCTATTTCTTCCGCAGTTGGTTCATTTTTATTCATAATAATATCCTCGATTAAATTATTATTATCCATTATATCAAATAATTTAAATAATGCTTTAAATATCTTTATTTCTTTTCTTTTTTGGTTTTCTTAACAGCTGCTTTCTTAGTTTTAGTTTGCTTAACTATCTTCTTTTCAGATGAATGATGACTATCTTGACTATGATGACTATGATGATGAGATAAAGATGAAGGGATTTTATTTTTAATAAATTGAGTTAATGAATCTGGATCTCGGCTTCCTTCATATTCATATTTCTGACCATTAAAATAAGCTACTATTCGAGGAAATGAAGTTATATGACCAAAATAGCGTGGAGCTTGAGCCATATAATCATATTCAATTTTATAAGATGGATAGCTTTGTAATAATTTTGTTACATGATCCCAAACTGGCATAAAACTGCGACAATGTCCGCAATTACTCCAATGATATAAAACTATTCCTCCATTTTTTGTAAGGTCTTTTTTAAGGTGTTCAACATGTTTATCATCAACTTTAGTTATTTCTGTATTTACCATTATTTTCTATATATATATAGATAAAATTAATTAAATGGGAGATTTGAGTTTGAAAGATATGTCCGATGCTATTTCTTGTGCTACTATTAATGCTTTAAATGATAATTTTAATAAATATAATGATATTATGTTTAAAAGTTATACAATTTGTCCTACTACTGAAAATAATGATGCTAATTATAGAATAAATCCGAAATATTTAAATGGTGCTTATATTGATAAAAAAACTTGTATATTCAAATCAACAGAAAGGGATGAAATGAAATGGGCTGAAGTTTTTAATTATGGTCCATCATATGAAATGAAGGATGATAATGCAAAAATAAAATTTAATGAAAATACTCGACAAAAGCTTGTTTTTAATCCAAGATAAAATCAATTTCATATTTATAATTTTCAGATGGAGTTTCTAAAATGATAATTGAATTATCAAATTCTTTGACGAAAGCTTTAATATCTTCAGGGTCAATTTTTCCCTCTAAAATTACATCATGTCTATCTACTCTAGCATTTTTAATATTCTTACTATTATTGGCATGAATTATGAGAATATCATTTTTATCAGGAAGGAATGATAATATTTCGTGTAGTTCATATCCTGCATTCCAAATATGACAAGTATCAATACATAATTTAAATAAATTTCTTTCTTTTTCTGTGAATGAATAATAAAATCTTATGAAATCTCTGAAATCAACTAAAAGTTCTGTTCCTTGACCTGCTGGAGTTTCTAAAATAAGTTTAGTTTTAATATTATTCTTATCCATTTCATCTAAAAGCATTTTTATATTCATTCTCATCATTTCTAATGCTTCTGGAATAGGATTTTTAAGAGCTTTTCCAACATGAATTACATAACCTAATGCACCAATATAATTTGCAGTGACAATATCATTATAAATGAATGTATCAGTTATATCAAGATCTTTCTTTCCATATTTGAAAGGATTGGCAATATTTAAAACATAAGGACCATGAACCACAAGAGCAAATTTATTAATATTACAATATTTCTTAATTAGATGCGATTCATTAATATATTTAGAATTATCTGTAATTCTCATACTTCTTGGATTTGTTGTAAATATCTGCAAAGCATTTCCTCCTCTTTTTCTTATTTCATCCATTGTTTTAATAATGGTCTTTTCTCTCGGTATATGCGCTCCAATAATCATTGTTATTATTATTTATAATAAGAAATTCATTTTTTATATTGGTAATGCAATAATTACACAACCAGGATTTCCACTTTTAGTTGAATTTCCACCAGCTCCATAATTAGTTGAATTATTATTAGTATCTGAACCGTTTCCTCCAGGTGAATATATAACATTAGTTCCTGTTATATCACTAGTATAACCTGGTCCACCTAATGCAATTGTTACTGATTGTTGTGGTCCATTAATTCCATTACCAGATGCTCCAGCACCAGATCCTCCAGTATATAGCACTACAGGATCAAGTGGAGTATAAGTTTGATTACCTCCAGAATATGTATATGATGAACTAATTCCATTTATAATTATTGTTGAACCAGAATTACCACCAATAGTAGGACGTACTACACCTGATGGTGATTTTGCATTTTGACCAGCAGCTGCAATAATAGTAGTATTAGATGGTAAAGTAATTATTGATTGATTTCCATAATTTCCTACATTTATAATATAAGTACCAGTTAAAAAAGTAAAAGAATTATTATAATAAACAAATCCACCACCACCACCACCTGCATAATAATAACCTGGATTAATAAATTGATAAAAACCACCAGCACCTCCACCACCAACAATTAAAAGCTTACCAGTTACTGTTGATCCAAAAAACTTAATTGAATTTGTATTATTATTTAAAAATATATAATATTTTATTGAAAGATTATAATTATATATCCAATCAACTTGATTACCATTAACATATATTTCCTGAAATATTCTATTTTCTGAAATTATTACACATCCATTTTGCGGATTAACAATATTATCATCTCCATTTATTCCTCCTCCTCCACCATATGCGCATGAAACTCCGCCATAAAATGATCCAGAACTAAGAAAAACATTATTATGGACATCAATTTGATATCCAGCACCACCTCCTCCATAATATTGTGAATTACCTGTTATTGTTGATAAATATCCAATACCGCCATTTTTACCATTTGCATTTCCACCAGCACCTGAACCTCCGCCACCAATATCATCACTACCAGAACTATATCCTATAACACCTGTATAAGTATTAATAAGTATATTATTTTTATAAAATTGCGTATTAGTACCTCCTGCAAAAAAATCTAATCTTTTGGTTCCACCATTAGCATAAAAAAAATTATTATTATTTGATGTTATATATGATGCATTTTGACTATTTCCAACAAATACATCATATGATGTATTTGCATAAAATAAATAACTACTTATATAATTAACATTTCCACCAGCACCTCCTGATACTGAAGGTTTAGCAAACCTGCTTGAAGGTCCTCCTAAAGGAGCTCCACCACCAACTGATAAAATTGAACAATAAATATTTGAATTAAATAATAATTTATTTACATAATTACCTGTATTTGTATATGTATAATACTTTTCACCATTATTTATTAAGATATATTGTTGTAAATTATTATTTTCTATAATTGCTATGTAATTATTTCCATACTTAATAGATGATATTCCGTAAAAATTATTTAATGATATTCTACTATTAGGACTTGGTAATGAACCATAATAATGTGTTTTACTATTATTATAATTACTTAATCTAATTAAACTATCACTTCCAGTTGGATTAAATTCAGCTTTTATTTGTGAAAATTTTATTGGTCCTGATGATTGTAAAACCATTAATTTAATTCTAATTATATATAAATAATAATTTATAATTATCATTAACACTAACATTAATATGAATTCTTCATCATCTCATCCACTTATAGCAAAAGGAACTCATATTATTCTTGATATTTATGATATTAATAATAATGATGCTAATAATGATGATAATGAAATTCTAAAATATGAAAGTTCAATTATTAAGATATTGGATATGATTATTGAAAAATTTAATTTAAATGTTGTTGCAAAGGCAGTTCATCAATTTCAACCATTTGGAGTTACTGGTGTTTATGTTTTGAGCGAATCGCATCTATCAATTCATACTTTTGTTGAAGAAAAAAAAGTATCAATGGATTTATATACTTGCAATTCATTTAATAGATGTTATGAATTCATCGATTTTATTAAACTTATCTTTAAAGAATGTAAATGCAATTATAATATTATCGAAAGATAAATATTTCATTTAAAGATTTCATTTAAATAGCCTTATATAAAAATATGCAAATATATTATGGAACACTTGAAAATAATATAAATATTACTAAAATATGCGAAAATAATATGATGATTGATAATCATATAACAATTCCAAATTATGATAAAATTCGAAAATATTTTTTTGGTAATCCTGATCCTAATAATGAAAATTTAATATTTATTAATGATGGAAATAAAATAAATGCATATGACAATAATTATAGAATTGATATTGATTTAAATAATAATGAAATAAAAGCAATAACTATAAGTGATATATATTCAAAATTAAATATTAATTATGGAACTTTCAATGAAGAATTACCTGAACAATTAATGACATTTGCTATTTTAAATAAAAAAAGTAAGGTTTTAGAAATTGGAGGTAATATTGGTAAAAATTCATTAATAATAGCAAGTTTATTAGAAAATAGTGAAAATTTGGTTGTATTAGAAAGTGATATAACAAATTCAAAACAGTTAGAAGAAAATAAGAAATTGAATAATTTAAATTTTTATATTGAAAATTCTGCATTATCAAAAAGAAAATTAATTCAAAGAGGACGGACAACAATTCCTTCTGATATCCTTATTAATGGTTATAATTGGGTTAATAATATATCATTAGAAGAACTTAACAAAAAATATAATATTATTTTTGATACATTAATTTTAGATTGTGAAGGAGCTTTTTATTATATTTTATTAGATATGCCAGAAATATTAGATAATGTTAAATTAATTATAATGGAAAATGATTATACTGATATTAAACAAAAAGAATATGTTGATAAAATATTAATTCAAAATAATTTTAATTGTTGTTATGATCAACCTTTATTAAATTGTTATTTTACTATGCCTTGTAGTCAATATTTTTATGAAATTTGGAAAAGATAATTATGTATAGATTTATTTATATTTTTTATGAAAATTGATCATTTTTATAATGTCAATATTCATACACATTTCATTATGTTCATTATTGGTGGAGAAATTTATGAAGACGAAGAGATTTTTAAATTTGATCCTTATTATAATGAAGAAATTGATTATAATAATGATGATTTCATCTATGAAGATGAATATGATCTGATGGCGATTTCTATTGAAAATCGGTTTTCTACAGCCATTAAAATTTCTGTTTAAAAACATAAAATCAAAAAAATCAAAAAATTTATTTTTTTGATTTCATAAGTAAAAATAAATAAAAATGATTATAATTTTATTAAAATTTATTTGACTGTTTATCAAATGTATATTACTATTGGTGGTGATGTATATGAAGATGATGAGAATAATGATGTGAATAATGAAAATAAATATAATTCAGTTTATGATTGCGACCCTGACGAATATATTTATGAACCTGATGAATATGACGAATTATCAATTGCAATTGAAAATAGACTGAATATCAGATCGTCCTTTATTCCTCGTTAAAAATTGATTTAAAAAAAACAAAAAATAATCCTTAAATATTTTTTGTTTTAAATTAAAAGAAAAAATAAATAAAAATGATAGTTTTATATTAATAATAATTATCAATTATGTTGATTGTCTATTGCTTTTATAATAAAGATATCAATAAAAATAATTTTCGCCAGGTTCTCGAAGTTGAAGAAGATGACGATGCAGATTATGATGAAACCTATGATGAATTGGCAGATTTGATTGAAAATCGAATGAATATGCGGAGCATCTCATTTTCATTATAAAAAGCAAAGAAAGAAGAAGAAGCCAAAAAGCCTTTTTTTGGTCTTTTTTTTATATAAAAATATAAATAGATATGTAAAAAATGATTTATTTAAATATTCCATATAATGATAGGAAAATTGCTAAAAATCTTGGTGGAAAATGGGATGCAAAAACTAAAAAATGGTATTGCGAGGATGAAAGCAATGAATTGTGTTCATTATATGATATTTATAAATCTGATATAACTATTATAGGAGAAGATAGAACATTTGGTTCTAATAAGTTATATATAGATATGATACCAAAAACCAGTTATTTCAATAATGTTCGATCTATTTTTAATGAATGCGATTGGAATTTAATTAGACATTATATTTATGAAAGGGTTAATAATAAATGTGAATGTTGCGGATGTAAAAGAAGTAAATATTTAGAAGCCCACGAGAGATGGGAATTTAACGAAGAAACGAAAATTCAAAAATTGGTCAGAATAATTGCTTTATGCAAATTGTGTCATTCTGCAACTCATTATGGACATTCAAAAAGAAGAAAGAATATGGATAAAATAAATATGCATATTAAAAAAATAAATAATTTTACAGATGAAGAATTGGATATACATATAAAAGATGCTTATAAAACTTGGAATGAAAGAAATAAAATTAAATGGGATTTGGATTTTTCTATTATAACAAATTCAGGATTTGAAATTAAAAAATCTTTTGTATAATTATGTTATTATGCTTATTAGATTAAATGACTTTATTATAGATATTATGAAGTCTAAACAATATTTTACTGAAGAACAATATAATAAGATAAAACATATAAATAATGATTGTGTGTTTAATGATGATGATGACAATAATAACAATACATTAAAACAAGATATGCAGCATTATGTTTTCTATTTTCTTTTGGAATATACAAAACTTTTAATTTCTGATAATAATAAAAATAAGAATAGTAATGAATTTAATGATGATCACATATTTTCACATGCACAAAATTGAATTATGTTATTTGCATTTTGTCTATAAAACATAATCCATAATGAGCAATTTCCAGCATTGCAAATAACATATTTGCATTTACTCATAATTAGAGTTATTGCATAATAATATAAAGAATATTTATAATTTTTTTGTTTATCTGATATGTGATTAACAGTTGCATTTTTTTTATACATATGCCGTATTTCATCATTAAATACGATATTATTTGGAAATTCATCTTTCATTTGATTAATAAAATTCGTTTCATCTGATTGAATTAAGAATTTTATATTTGGTTCTTTTTCTAGAATTTCTTTTGCACTATCAATATAATAATCAATTGTTGGCAATTCTATTTCTGTTGCTTTATCATTTCCTCTAAAAAATAAAACACAAATATTATCAAAATCTAAATCATATTTCTTTTCCATTTCTTTTTGAATATTTATGATAAAATCTGAAGGTGTGAAATATTTTTCTATAAAAGGAAGCAGCCCCTCCATATCCATTTTATTATAAAGTTTATATTGATACCATTCTTTAAAATCAATATCTCTTTCATAATTTATAGTTTTCATTATTTCATTATAATGTTTGAAATAATGAAAAGTTAAATCTTCATCAATATCATCTTTATTACACCAAAAATATTTTTTTGTTACATAACTGACAGGCAATTCTTTATGCTTATTAAAAAATTCTATTAAGAAATGTAATCGAACTGAACAACAAGAAAAAAAGCCGCCATCATGTTGTGTTGTCAATTCCATCAATTATTTAAAAAATAACTAAATAAACTTTATATATTATTCTAATTATTCTTAAACCCAATCATATGCACAAAATTGAACGATATTATTTGAATTACCTCTAAATAATATTATCCATATTGAACAATTGCCAGAATTACAAAAAACATAATAGCATTTACTCATAATTATTGTAATAGCTAAATAATACATCGAATATGTATGATTGGTTTCTTTGAATACTTTATCAACGGTTGTTGAGTTGTCTTGAATATGTCTTATTTCATCTTTGAAGATTATATGATTTGGAAATGTTTGAGCCATTTTATTTATAAAATTTGTTTCATCAGATTGTATTAAAAATGTTATATTTGGATTTTGAGATAATGCTAATTTTCCAAAATGTATATAATTTTCATAGGATGGCAATTCAACTTCTGACGATTTATCATTACCTCTAAAAAATAAAACATAAATATTTTCATAATTTAATTTATATTTATCTTCCATTTCTTTTATTATTTCATTAATTTTATCTGATGGTGTAAAATATTTTCTTATAAAAGGTATTGTTCCATCAAAGTCAAGTTTTGTATAATATCTAAATTGATACCATTCTCTATAATCAATTTCTCTTTCATATTTAATTATTTCATTTGTTTCATTATAATGTTTAAAATAATTAAAGGTTATGTCATTCTCATTTTCTTTTTTATACCATCCGTAACAATCTGTGCTATCTACTTCATCTGGAAGTTGTTTATTTAAATTAAAATAATTAATAATATAATGCAATCTCATTGTTGAACAAGAAAAAAATCCATGATTATGAGTTATTTTTAATTTCATTTTTAAATTTATTTAATAATATAAAAACTTGAAAATAATCATAAAAAATACAAAAAAGCTAATTTTTGTATTTTTATGATCTTCTTTAAATCATACTTAAGCACCAGACATAATTGCGGCAAATAATCCAAATCCAATCCACATTGCAACAGAATATACAATTCCTAATTCAAATTGTTTGCGATTAATTTTAATGCAATTTTCAGAAATTTCAGAATACTCAGTATAATTTTCAAGTTGATGGCAGTTCATTTCCTTTTTCATAATGCAATCATAAACCTCACTATTATTTGTCATATATAATGCCCTATTATTGCAATTTCTTACAATTGACTTTTTCATATTTCTTATGAAATTATTATAATAACGACAATCAATCGTCTGAATATTCATAAGGAAAATGAAAGAGATCATAATAATAGTAATGACACGCATTTTTAATTGTGTATGATAAATAACTACTTTTAAAATCAATAATCATTTTTTACTTTATTTACTTTAATTTCAATATAAAATAAATTTTACTTAATTTATAAGAATATACTTAAAAAAATGATTTGTTGTCTTTATATCATTTATTAACGCATTGCAAGATGTCGTCTAATACTAATGAAGATATGATTGAATATTTCCTTGAGATGGATGATGACACTTATTATTATGGTGATAAGAATTTTATGGTTCGCTGTGATAAAGATGGAAAGCATATTGAGCCATATATCAGAGAAGAGCCAAATAATCGGATTGTCAAATTTTACAGGGACAAACAATTCTTTGTGATATATGACAATAATATTATCACCGAAATAATTTATGTTTCCACCTGTTGGTCTGATGATATCATTGCTTATAAAGTTAGACCTGATAAAATTGCGAATTATGTTACGGAATATTATCACGGACAACCTCGACATATATTTAAGGAATGCAGCATCGATCTCAGCGATTTCATCGCTAAAAATGATTTATAATTGAGATTATAAAATCACAGAAAAATAAGCAAAATTTATTTTTGTTTATCATATATCTTTTTGGTTAGCCATAAATATAATGAATTGTTATTATTATTATTATAATCATCTTTTGTTTTCATTATTATTGTTTTTTTGAATAATATATTTTTTCCATCATAATTTAAATATATAGGAACTGGAAATAAATTATTATTAATAATTTTTCCTAATAATCCAGCTCCAGTTGGATAAGTCATATCAACGCCATAATAATTATTATTGATATTTTTGATAATCTCATTTATTGCTATCATAAATATAGGATTATTTTTTTTTGTTATTATAAAATCATTGCTTATCAATAATTTATTATAATAATGATTTTTATAATTGACAAAAAAATTATTATCAATCAATTCAATCAATTTTATATTATTTTTGAATTTATTATGAATATATATTCCACCATATTTATATAAAATGCAATATTTCCACAAATCCATTTTATAATCAAACGGTATCAATGATTTATAGGCATTATAAACATTATCTGGATAATTATTTAAAATAAAATTTTCACAATCTTGTTCATCAAAAAAAAAATAATTAAATTCTTTATTATTTTCTATCAAATCATTTGATATCATCTTTTTATCTATTCCACATTGAAATATATTCAAGGGAACTTTAATATAAATGCCAAAAGTTTCCATCTTTTAACATTTATATTATTTTTATTATCTCAATTTGGATTTAGGATAAAATTATAAACATCCCTCCAATTTCTGATATAATGCTTGGTCTGATTGAAAATGATATAATTGAAATCCTTGAAATCAGCCATATCAATCTTATTTTGAAACATCTCATAATTATAAAGAACTTCATTTATATTTTTTGAATTAAATTCAATTAATTCAAATTCTTTTTCAATTGCATCCTTTTGAATAAATTGTTGTTCAAATGTTTCCAAATCAATCATAACGACGAAATAAGAAGCAACACTATCAATCAGACAATAGCTATCAGAAGCATAATTTTTGTATAAACAACCTTCCATTGTTGCATATAATATTTATAACTAAAAATCATTTTTTTAAATTCTTTGTTTTAATTTTAAACATTAAAAAACAAAAAAAATATTTTGTTTATATTTTGAAAAATTTGATTATTTAAATTCCATTAAGAAATCGTCATCAGCATATTCTTCCCAGTTTAAAGGAACATAATTTTCAATTTTTGGGATAATTTTATTTTTCTCATTTATGACAATTGATGCCCATGATTTTTGATTTTCAATAATTTTAGGTTTTTGTTGTTTTTGTTCTACTTCAATTGGAATTTCATCCAAAGCAGAGAAAGAATTATAAATTTTTACTTCATCTTTTTTATGAACAACATTAATCTTTTTTGCGATTGCAGAATTATCAGGGCATATTTTATTAAATTTATATGCAACAATTAGTTTTTCACGATTTGCAAATGAAAGACGATGTTTATAACCACAACTTTCTTTTTCGCATAATTGTCCAAATGTGCAATTTTTCTTTCTCATATCCATATTAGGTTCGTCATTAATTTTATTAGGAGTAGCATTATAAATTTTAATAAAATTTTTTCGCTCCTTATATGGAATACAATGTCCGAATAAACAATCTGGATTTGCACAAATGCAATTCATATTGCAAGTAATAGTAGTAGTCGTCATATTTTGGTCGTAATTATTATGACTTTAAATATAATAATCATTTTTTTGAATGATTATAAAAAAAATAGATAAATTTTAATTAAAATCTAAATGGTTTTTTATTGATAATTTTTGATTTAGGTGGTAGAGCTGTTAAAAAACTGTTATTAGTATATTTTTGAAGCGATTGTAAAACCGTATTAATCAAATCAGGCATTTTATTAAAATTATATGTAAAATCATAATTATGGATTTTATTTAAAATACTTTGAATATTAGAAAAAGTATTTCTTGTTTTATTATGTTTTTTTATACTTAATAAAGTTTTTCTATAATCATAATTAATAGACATAGGTTTATAATATTTATAATTATAGCTACTGCTGCTACTATCATTATTAAATAAAGAAAAAGGGGCAATTAAACCAAAATCCCAAATTACCCATAAATATCCCAAGTTTTCAATATAATAATCAACATCATTAATAACATAATGAAAATATCCGCCTGGTTTTATTTGATGATATAAAAAATTTCCACTATGCCCATCACTATGAAATGATTTTGTATATTTATTAAAAAACATAATTGATAGCATAATTTGAGCAACAGCATTTAATAATATTTTACTGTCATTAGAATGTTTTAATAAATGATTTAGATTATTATTTGCCAATTCACTAAATATAAATATCAATTTCTTATGTTTTAATTTTCCAAGATCAATATTATCATTAATAATATTGCGACTATAATCATCACATTTTAAAGCACCATAGCAAATAGGAAAATGGGGGCAAATTTTGTTTTTAAAATTTAGCAAAGTAAGCAATTTTAATATATTATATTCCATTAAATTATTACTTTTAGATGAATCAACAATTTTTGTTGCAAAAATTAATTTAGTTGAATTATTAACAAAATAATGAGATAAGAATGCTAAACCCCATGCACTTTTACTACCAATTCTTTTATCTAAGATAATATTGGATCCAATTTTAATATTATTATCTTTAACATTAATGCAATTTTTAGGATCGGTTTTTAAATGTCGTGATATATAATTTTTAACCAACTTATAATATTTAATTCTATTATTTAAAGTAAAATTATTATTTTCTGATGATGACATATTATTCTTCTATATTATTATGATATTATTATGAAATAATGAAAGGTGTTTTATTAATGATATTTGAAGGTTTAGATGTAATTAAATTTTGAGGAAAGCATTTATTCATAAAATAAAATAGATGGTTATATAAATCAGATCTATTTAATGATATATTTCTTAAAAAATAGATAATATCGTTTGATATAAAATTTTTATATTTTTTGATAATTCTTTCAAAAAATTTAATAAATATAATAAAATCTGTTTTTATTGGTTTTTGATTTATTGATTTTACCAAACCAAAATCATTTATAACTATTAAATAACCTGTATTTTTTAGATAATAATCTTTTCCATAAATATTATAGTGATAATATCCACCATCTTTAATATAATGAACTAAAAAATTAAAACCGTGTGTATCATAATGAACAAGTTTAGTATAATGCTGAAAAAAGATCATAGAGATGAATATTTGAATAATCATATTATTTAAAATAGATGATGCAATTATTAAATTATATTTTCTAAATATATATTCAATCATAAATGGAAATGCATTATTAGCATACTCATTTACAATTAAATATAATTTTGATTTATTTTTAAATGAGAATAAATCAGGATGTATATAACTACTGCTACTATCACTAATAGATGATGAGATTGCTGAAGATATTTTACTATAATTTAGATCATTATTGCAATTTAAATATCCATAAGAAATTGGGAAATGCGGACAAACCATTTTAAATACTAATGCAGTCAATTTATTAGCAATATCAATTTCTTTTTTATTCTTATCAGTTATCTCGCATATTTTAACAACCATTTTAAACATTTTACCTAATTTTTTATATTTAATATCATTGGGTCTAAAATATGCTTTATAAACAACACCAAATGTACCAGCTCCCAATTTTTTATCTAAAATTATATTTTTTCCAACACTTAGCAATTTTTCATTATTAATACTTTTATAAGTATGAATACAATTATTTTTATAATTTTTTTTAATATAATCAATATATTTACGCACAATAATATAATAATTAATACGATCAATAATATTAGCACTTACTCGTTTAGCAAATGGTTTAAATATTTGTAAAATCTTTTCACCAGCTTTTTCTTTTTCCTTCATTATCTCCTCTTCTTTTTTATTTTCTTTTTTTTTATTGCATAATTTATTAAACATATTATAAACAGGTCCATTATCTTTAATTTTTCTATTTGTAATAGGATTTATGTTCTTATTCAAAAGCCATCTTTTGCAATTATCATTATCATTACCATTATCATTATCATTACCATTATCATTACCATTACCATTATCATTACCATTACCATTACCATTATCATTACCATTATCATTACCATT
>Ga0209358_10002208_pt1 | contig 14975 bp, 14 predicted proteins | sample LauGreFa1BDMLBSN_2_FD_187574 | JGI IMG/M metagenome (GOLD analysis project Ga0209358, IMG submission 187574) | Freshwater lake microbial communities from Lake Michigan, USA - Fa13.BD.MLB.SN (SPAdes) (version 2) | ecosystem: Environmental > Aquatic > Freshwater > Lake | place: Lake Michigan, USA... | reverse complement strand
CTTGGTTCCATAATTAAAAAAGAAGAAGGGAACGATTTCGTTCCCTTCGATAGCTTTTACACTACACCAAAGGTAATAAAACGGGATGAAATATCCCAATAATATTAAGAGACCCCTTATTTTTGCAGTATGAGTAAGCTGATTTTTTACGGGTTAATGATCTATTTCCTTTATAAATTGATTTTCAATGTGGTTGTACCAGTCAGTAAAGGAGTAAGAACAGTGAGGCAAACGATGGAACAAGCAAGGGATGCCGCAGCCCAGCAACAAGCCAATGCAAATACAAGGTCGAATAGTACTTTTAACAGCAACCCCAAGCCTGCTAGTCCTCCAATAGAAGCAGAATACATTGATTTTGAAGAAGTTAAGAAGAAATAACCCCCAGACTTAGTCATCACTTAATTTTGTCTCCTAAGATAGTTGGAACCCTTTTGTGGCTTAGTATTCACTACAAATAAGCTTGAATTTCATTTTCTAGCATCATACCGGTTTTTAGGTGAAGCACTTTCAACCCTACGGAAGCTGCAGCGATTATATTGGGTTCGTTATCATCCACAAATAAGGTTTCTCCTGCCACCAACCCCTCTTTCTCTAATATATAAGTAAAAGAAATTGGATCAGGTTTGCGCATCCCCATTTTATGAGAATAATAGGGCGTTTGAAATAAGGACTCAAATGGATAATCAGCCACCTCTCTTTCAAATTCTGGAATGAAATGATCACAATGAATTTGATTGGTATTGGAATATAAAAAAGTGGGATATGTTTTATTATTTTCCTTAAGCCATTGAATGCTAGATTTTCTAAAACCAACTAACAATGAATTCCATGCAATAGTAATTTGATCATTGGTTAAAGGCAAATTTGATAATGCACGAAAACCATCAAAAAATGTTTGTTCATTGACAAAACCCATTTCAAGATCAAGAAATAATCGGTGTGATTGATTTAAAGTAAAATGGGTCTCGATATCATTTATTCCGATGGATGTAAAGCCTTCATTCATTTTTTTAAAATCAATATCGTATAATACATTTCCTAAATCGAAGATTAAATTTTTTGTAGCTAGCATAATTATTATTTGTACAATTTTAAGTAAACAATTTTTATCGTTTCATGGCAGCAGCCATATGTTTGCATGCAGGTGTTCCGTTGCTTAATTCTTTTTTTATGTTTTCATGAGATACATCGTCTCGGTTTTGACTTAACTTAAAAACATGTTTAAGTTCGGTAACCTCAATTTCAAAAGAAACAATTGCTTTCATATTTTGTTGCATATAATCCGGATCTAAATTTTTCACCTGCGTGGGTGCATTTGGATCTTTTTCAAAATGCGCAGTAAGCTCGGAAAGTAAGTCATACAAGTGATCTTCCCCCTTCATTTCCATTTTTCCAACTGCATGCACTGTTTGATAATTCCAAGTACTTGCAACACCCTTGACCGAATACCAATTTGCACTTACGAAAGCAGAAGGACCAGAAAAAATTACCAATACTTTATTGTTATTTTCAAACGCATTCGTATGATCCTGCTTTCGCATCACATGACCGCTAATAATTATTTTATCGGCTTCAATTTTTAATAATACAGGGACTTGTGTCGCCACAGGAAATCCATTCGCATCCACGCCACAAATAGTAACAAAAGGATAGGCGTGCATAAAGTCAACAACTTCTTGATGATCTTTGGCTTTGAAATGAGGAATATTATACATTGTAAATTTTTAATTATTCTTATTTAAATGATTGCGCTTACTTTAATTTATAATTAAAGCGGTAGTTCGGTAGTTGTTTTTATTTCATCCATCACAAACAAACTATTGATATGGGCTACCATGGGAAGCACGGCTAATTTTTCTTGATAAAACTTATTGTAAGTTTCCACATCCTTGGTCACTAATTTTAAAAAATAATCGAAATTACCTGATACCAAACTACAGGAAATAACTTCGGGGTACTGTGCAATGATTTGTTCAAATTCGGAAAAATTATTGGTGGTTTGTTTGTCTAAAGTCACATGACAATGCACAATTAAACCTAGGTCAATTTTTTTTCTATCTAATATGCCCACATACCCTTGAATGTATCCTTCTAATTCCAAACGTTTAATACGATCGTGTGTTGGGCTCATGGAAAGGTTCACTTGTGCGCTGATCTCTTTAATTTTTGCTAAAGCATTTTTTTGCAAAATTTTCAAAATGGCAATATCAATAGCATCTAAACTCATATTTGCTTAAATTCAAGGTGAAGGAATAAATTCTGCCCAAGGGCAAAACTGCAGTCAAAATTACCGACAATTTCTTAAAATACTAAATTTTATAGTATATTTTACTGAATATTTGAATTTTAGACATAATATTTCCTTTTTGATGATATTTATGCAGTAATTAAAACAAATATTATGATTATCGGATGCCCAAAAGAAATTAAGATTCAGGAGTACAGAGTAGGTTTAACCCCTGAAGGAGCTGATGCTTTAGTAAGACAAGGCCATACTGTTTATGTAGAAACAAAAGCAGGTGCTGGTTCGGGATTTTCAGATGAGGCCTATATTAAAACCGGTGCTAGCATTTTACCTACGGCAAGCGAAGTGTATGCTATTGCTGAAATGATCATAAAAGTAAAAGAACCATTAGCAGTCGAATTTCCATTAATAAAAGCTGGACAAATATTATTTACTTATTTCCATTTTGCGGCATCCAAAGAATTAACCGATGCAATGATGAAATCATCGGCAGTTTGTATTGCTTATGAAACGGTGGAGTTACCAGATGGTTCCTTACCATTATTAGTACCTATGTCGGAAGTTGCAGGAAGAATGGCCATAAATGTAGGTGCGTATTATTTAGGAAAACCATTCGGCGGAAAAGGAAAATTATTGGGTGGTGTACCTGGCGTGAAACCAGCGGAAGTATTAATTATAGGTGGTGGTATTGTAGGAACACAAGCAGCAAAGATGGCAGCGGGCTTAGGCGCGAATGTAACTATTATGGATACCAACTTAACAAGATTAAGATATTTATCGGATGTAATGCCAGCGAATGTGGTTACACAATATTCTACTTTAATGGCGATACAAGAAAAATTACCAACGGTTGACTTAGTGGTTGGTGCTGTTTTATTACACGGTGCTAAAGCGCCTCACTTAATTAAAAAAGCGGACTTGGCATTAATGGAAGCAGGTACCGTTGTGGTAGATGTTGCAGTAGATCAAGGAGGATGTATAGAAACATGTAAACCTACCACACATGAAAATCCAGTGTACATGGAACAAAATATTTTACACTATTGCGTTGCAAATATGCCAGGAGCTGTGCCTCAAACATCAACACGCGCGTTAACACAAGCTACACTTCCTTATGCAATTGCGATTGCAAATAAAGGATGGGAAAAAGCATGTGTTGAAAATGCAGCACTCGCAAAAGGATTAAATATTAAAGCAGGAAAAATTTTACACAAAGGAGTAGCAGATGCGTTTAATGTGTAATAAAGATTTAAACAGCATTTAGTTTCAATAAAATATATTTTTAATTGACAACTACCCGCAATAAAAACGCCCCGAATTATCGGGGCGTTTTTTATAAAACATCAAGTTTTTAAATACAGCGCTTAGTTCCAAATAGACCAACCTTTCCACCAGGTTTGATTTACACCCGAAGTTGCAACTGCGCCTCTAAATGTAACTTTTTCAAAGAAAGCATTTTGCAATTTTGTATCGGTGAAACTTCCGTTTATTTTGTAATCTAAATGTCCTGCAACACCCAATGAACCAATAGATGAAGAAAAACTTCCACCACTTGCATAAGGTGTAAAATCAGGATTCTTATAATTAAACGGTTGAATCAATTTTAACACGTCAGGAGCAGCAGTCGTTAAAATAGTATTGCCATGGTATGCATTTGAAAACCAAGTTAATATACTTGCATCATTAGCACCAGTAGGTGTACCATTAACTACATATTTAACATTCACTGTGTTACCTGCGAAAGTACAGTTTCTTACTCTGATCGTACTATCATCAATGTTTTTATCAACAGCAGTTCCAGTAGAAGCGTCAATTAATAAAGCAGTAGGCCATCCTGCAAAGATTGAGTTCATGATTGAAATACCAGAGTTTCTTCTGATTTGAGCACCTGCTAAATACAAAGTATTTCCTTTACCATATGTTGGATCAATTCTTGGTCCAATTGCAGTGATGTTAGAGAAAACCGCAGTTGTTTTTGGAGACAAAGTTGAACCTTTACCATCGTTGTCAGATTCAAAGGCTTCTGATTTAGAGATATCCGCAATTGCCGAATCTCTTAATACGATTCCAAATTGAACATTACCAGAATAACCATAGTCTGTGTCAAAATCATCATCCTGTGTTTTATAAGCAATCAAATATTTACAGTTCACTGTACCACCAAACCACTCGTAAGCATCATCTTTTGCGTAAGTAACTTGAATGTGATCAATAGTGGTACCACTTCCAACACCAGCCATTGTTAAACTGTTCAACTCATTATCTGGTTGGTAAGCATAACCTGCATATTCAATTCTAACGTATTGTAAAATACCACTGTTATCTGCATCATTGCCCGTAGGGAAATCAGCATCACCTGATCCAGCCAATCCGTATCCTACTTGTGTGTCATTCACACCACCCTCCACTGAAGTTAATCCTGTCACTGCAGTACCTTTCCAAGTTAAAGCTTGGTTTACTTTTGCGGTTCCTAATAAAACAATACCTCCCCAATCTCCCGACTGTGGATTTTGTGAAGCAGAAGTAAATACGATAGGTTTATCTGCAGTACCTTTTGCGATTAATTTAGCACCACGGCAAATAACCAACGATGCTACATCTATACCAGACTTTCCTTGAACTTTAGCACCTTCTTGTATTGTTAATGTTACTCCTTTTGTAATATAAACTAGACCAGAAAGGTAGTTTACATCTTTAGCATACAAGGTTGTGTCTTTGGTGATCTTTCCAGACAAAGTGATTATGTTGCTTACAACACCCACTGGAGTTACTTCCTTGGTTACTACGAAGATTTCTTTTTCGCCGTCCATTTCAATCTTTCTACAACCAGTAATGGCTAAAAAAGCTAGGGATAAATAAAATAATTGTTTCATTGTTTTGTATTTAAAAAAATTTTATGATTTTGTTTATTATTATAAAGAGTAATTAATTGTTACGCCGTATGTAGTTCCGAATTTTCTTGACAATCTAATTGCATCTGTTGTAGTATTATAATCAGTATTAGAATTGTTGTTTTGATAAAAAATTTGACGTTGATTCAATAAATCCGAAATGGTTAATTTTACTTCTGCTTTGTTCTTTGCAAATTTCTTACTTACTTGAAAATCAATCAAGGATCTTGGATTTTCATATACGTCCGGCGTTCCAGCACCTGCTTGTATATCCCCTACTAAATAAATACGCTTACCTACTTGGTTAAATAATACGGTAGCATTAAATCCTTTTTCAACCACATCATATAATAAACCTGTGTTAACGATGTAAGGTGATTGCCCCTGCAATGATCTGCTAATGTTTAAAGCAGCGTCATCAATTTTTGAATTAATATAAGAACCGTTTCCTTGTAATGTAAAACGCTTATTTAATTTTTTTCTACCTTCAATTTCAAAACCAAAAGCAGTTGCTTTAGAGACGTTTTGGAAAGAGAATAAACTAGATCCACCAGCACCTTCTTGGAAAATACTTTCAATTGGATTTTCAAAATTCTTATAAAAAACACCAACAGTGAACATTTCACCTGCAGCTGGATATAATTCATACCTTAAATCGGTATTTGTAATCTTAGTTCTTTTTAAGGACGGATTACCTGAAACAGATGCGTTTAATTCAAAGTCATAAATATTTAAAGCAGAAAGCTCTCTTAATTCAGGTCTAATCACTGTTTGCGAACCTGTAATTCTAAGATTTGCTTTTTGAGATAATTTAATGGTTGCATTTACACCAGGTAAGTAATCAGTAACCTTTGAGTAAGTATGTCTTGGATCCCATTTTTTAACAGAACCTACTAATTGGTCAAAATTTTCTACTCTTAAGCCCCAAACCACTCTTAAACCATCTGATAATTTATTATCAAATTGTAAAAAGCCAGCATTTAAAATAGTGTTCGCTAAGTATCTAAAATTTCTATTTTGAATTGAGTTGAAAGCAAATTTATTGTCAGTACCAGTTCCAAAATTACTAGAAACAAATGCAGATTCTGCAGGTAATAATCTCAAAGCTGGATTATCTACTGGCATAGTGATGGCAAATAATTGTGCGTCGTACAAACGATCCTTTATTTGAATCATGTAACCTGCCTTAATTGTTTGTTGTTTTACCTTTAATGTTAAATCGCCGCCACCCGTGTATATATAATCAGATAAGGTTTGAAAAATTCTGCTACCTGATTGCTGTGATAAAGTGTTTGAAATATTTAAAACATATGGATTAGTTCCAATGATGTCTTTTGTATACATAATTCTTCTTTGGTCAGGCGTATAGGCATCTAAAATGTTAAATGCACCAAACCAATTGAACTTTAAAGTTTTGCTTAAACTATGTTCCCCATTCAATTGATTGGTAAAAAAAGTATTTTGACCAAATACAAATTCGTTTCCTTTAACCAAATCCTGTCTTGAAAAGTCAGTACCTACTCTTGAGTTAAAAACATTTGCAGTTTTAACATTGACAATCGCCTTATAACTAATTTTATTTAATGGATTTAGAAATATAGATAATCCTGCAATGGCTCCCATATTTATGTCCTGAAAATATTTACTATCCCTTAATTCAGTAATAGGATTAAATTTTTCGTCTGTAATTCCATTTTGGTTATTGGTATTGTCTTGAAAGCGATATGAATTGGCATAACTCACACCAAACATACCTCCAATTTTTTTACCCCATAAAGTACCAGCAAAACCGCCATTCATTTGTGCACTAATATTAGGTTTTGCAGTTGTTAGCACAGGCGCCCAATTGTTTGGCATTGTTTTTCCTAATGCAGTTTTTGCTGCGAGGCTAGATGTATCAAAATTCGATTTTGTCGTATAGCCATTAGGTAATGCCCTAGTGCCATCATCCAATCCTAACCAATCTGTTTTGCCACCTTTATCTTTAAAAAAGTCTTTCCCAGTGATCAAACTATTTACACTTGTACCTAATTGAACATTAAAGAAATTCTTAGAAGGAATATCTTTTGTATTTACTTGAATCAATCCTCCAGCCCACTCTCCCGGTAATTCAGGAACGAAAGCTTTGTTGATGATGATATTGTCAATGATCTGAGAAGGAAATAAATCAAATGAGAATGTTTTGCGATCCGCTTCAGTACTCGTTAATAATATACCATTTAACATTGCTTGGTTATAGCGATCCGCCAAACCTCTTACAATAATGTACTTACCTTCTTGAATGGAAGCACCTGGTGTTCTTTTTAAAATTTCAGCAGTATTGCGATCTGGGCTTCTTTTAATGGATTCAGCAGAAATAACGGAAGCTACCGTGTTGGTGTTTTTTTGAAATGCGATCAAAGCATTGTCAGTAGCCCCTTTATTAGCTGATCTGTTTGCAGAAACCACCACATCAGTTAATTTAGAATTTGCTTCTTCTAATAAAACATCTAAAACAATCTCTTCACCAACAACTGTCGCCTTTATATCATTAACCGTCTTATTTTTATAACCAACATAAGTTAAATCCAAAGTGTAAGCTTTTGCTACATCTATCGTAAAGCTAAATCTACCTTCTATATCTGTTTTTGAAACCTGTGTTTTGTCAGATTTTAAGGTTAATGAAACGCCAATTAATGCTTCATTTTTCACACTGGTAATTTTACCAATGATTTTAGCTTTTTGAGCTTGAGATATAATTGCAAATCCAACGAAACAAATTAAGAGTAATAACCTTTTCACGGTGTAAGTATTTATTGTGCAAATATTACATTTCAATGTTACCGGAATGTTACCTTAAAGTGAACTTAATATTAACTATATATGATGATTAAAAGTAAAATTTATAAAACATTGATTTTCAATAATTAAAAAAATATGTGAAAATAATATATACTTCTCCTTAAAATAATTAAGGGGTGTCTAGAACAAAAGTTCTTGACACCCCTTATAAATAAAAATATATTATGATTAATCTAAATGGAAAACACTGTGTAGGTCACTGGTGCTCTTAAAGTTCATTCCCAGATCTTTGATGATACCATCTTTTACATCATACACCCAACCATGTATATGTAAAGGCTGCTCTCGTTTCCATGCATTTTGTACGATGGATGTTTTACCTAAATCTTGTACCTGCTCAATTACATTTAATTCAACCAATCGGTCGGCTCTATCCTTTTTATTTGAAATTGCATCTAATTCATTAAAATGTAAGCGGTAAACATCTTTGATATGTCTAAGCCAGTTATCAATTAAACCTAACTGTTTATTTTCCATCGCCGCCAATACTCCGCCACAACCATAGTGACCGCAAACAATAATGTGTTTAACTTTCAATACTTCCACTGCATAGGACAATACACTTAACATATTCATATCACTATGAATGACCATATTGGCAATATTACGATGTACAAAAATATCACCAGGTAAAGTACCGGTAATTTGATTTGCAGGAACGCGACTATCTGAACAGCCAATCCATAAGTACTCCGGATTTTGGCTATGGGCTAGTTTATCAAAATAAACAGGATCTTGGGCTAATTGACTCGCTACCCATTGCTTGTTGTTTTCTAGAAGTTGCTTGTATGATTTTTCCATTCGTTATTAAAATTAGTCATTATTTTGGATTATTATTAAAGTTTAAATCATCATTTACAGATGCATTAATGCTATTTAACTTATTTTTATTACATGAACATACTTATTGAAATCATGGGCTGGATTGCCTCTATATTAATTGTTGGCTCCTATGCCTTAAATATTACTGGCAAGTTGCCTGCCTCAAGCAAAATTTATGTTTTAGCCAATATTATAGGCGGTATATTTTTTGTGGTGAATACTTATTATCACCAAGCCTATCCTTCCATGTTCGTGAATGTGATTTGGGTAATTATTGCCATTTATATGATCAGCAAGAAGAAAAATAATAATGCCAAAATTGACTAGGGATATTTTTGTTGTGCAAACGCAATTCCAATTGCTTAAAATATTAATCATAGATGTCCTTACATAAAATTAATACCACAATCACAAGTTGGCTAAAATGGCTCGCCATCTATTTACTCATTGGTGGTATCGTAGGGACGGCTACCGCATTTTTTTTACAAACCTTAGATGATGTTACCCTGTTTCGTGAGAAACATATTTGGGTCGTATATTTTTTACCTATTGCAGGTTTGGTGATTGGACTAGTGTATTATTACTATGGAGAATCAGCGAATAAAGGAAATAACTTATTAATTGAAACGCACCATTCTTTAGAGCATGGGGAAACCCCAAAACCGATACCATTTAAAATGGCGCCGATGGTTTTTTTGAGTACGCTGCTAACCCATATAGCTGGTGGATCGGCAGGCAGGGAAGGCACTGCTGTGCAAATGGGTGGTGCAATTGCAGATCAGTTCACTGGATTATTTAAGTTAAATGCGGCAGATCGAAAAACATTATTAATCATTGGTATTAGTAGTGGATTTGCAGCAGTGTTTGGCACACCCTTAGCTGGTGCCTTTTTTGCAATAGAAATTTTAAGTATTACCAACACAAATAAAAATCAATTAGCGGTAAGTTTATTCGTTGCATATATTGCACATTATTCTTGCTTGGCTTGGCAGGTGAAACATACTATTTATAGCATCCCTATCATACCCGAAATCTCCCTAACTACTTTAGCTTGGGCAATTTTTGCTGGTATCCTATTTGGATTAACTGCACTTGCATTTACTTCCACTGGAAAATTATTTGAAAATATTTTTAACAAAATAAAATTTGCCCCCTTGCGCCCTTTTATTGGTGGGATTTTTATCGCATTATTTATTGTTGTGTTTAATAGTACAAAGTTCATTGGATTGGGTATTCCATCTATCCAAGATGCATTTATAAATAATGCAGGTCAATTTGACTTCGCCATCAAATTAATTTTAACCAGTTTCACTTTAAGCGCGGGTTTTAAAGGTGGCGAGGTGACTCCCTTATTTTTTATAGGAGCTACTCTAGGTAATATATTAATTTGGTTTATCCCTTTACCCATGGCGCTATTAGCAGGTATGGGGTTTGTTGCTGTTTTTAGTGGTGCTACCAATTGCGTTTTTGCATCTATTGCGCTGGGGTTAGAATTATTTGGAATGAAAGCAGGTGTATATGTTGGAATTGCAAGTGTAGCTGCATATTTTACCTCTGGACCTAATGGAATATATAGTGCTAAATATAAAACAGGTGCGAAATACGTTTTATATTATTTAATAAATAAAAGTAGAAATCAATGATTGAAATTGTTCATGTTTCTAGTGATGCTGAATTAGATGGCATCCGATTATTACAAAGAGAAAATTTAAGAAAACTCATTGGAGAAACAGAAGCTGGTAAAGAAGGTTTTTTAACTGCTGAATATTCGATGGAAATGCTTCAACAAATGCATCGGTTTCAGCCCTCCATCATTGCCAAGGATGGCGATACCATTGCCGGCTATGTAATCATTACAACTAAAAATAGCTACGGACAACATCCTTTATTAGATAGCTTATTTGATTCCATAGATGCACTAAATTATAATGATACTCCTTTAAAAGATGTTAACTACATTTTAGTAGGTCAGCTATGTGTTGGGAAAGCGTATAGGGGTAATGGACTAGTGCAAAAAATGTATGGCTTTTACCAACAAAGTTTAAATAAAGAATACCAATATTTAATTACCGATGTGGCGCAAGAAAATCCAAGATCCATAAAAGCACATTTGAAAACTGGTTTTGAAATTATTCATACCATTCAATATGGCGGCATTGGTTGGGACATTGTACTTTGGGATTGGAGAAAATAACTACCTAAATAAAAAGATAACGATTAACTACGATCAACTGGTCTTGTTAAACAAGTAGGACCACCGCCGCCTTTAACGCTGATTTCTGCACCTTCGTATTCTATCACTTTACAGCCGGCCGCTTCAAGTCGAGATTTGGTAATAGGATTCCCCTTGACCATCAAGCAAACTCTTGGCGCTAATGCCAATACATTACAACCCATGCTGTCAAATTCCTCATCAGGCACTTCCACTAATTCAAAACCACGCGCAATTAATAAATTTCTAAATGCAATTGGCATTAAAGGTGAATATACCACTGCTAAATTATTATCCACTGGACTTAATACCGACATTAAATGAAATACATCCGACGGCCCTTTATAATGGGGCATATCTGCGGTAATCACTTTCACCCCTATTGGATTTAATAAATCTTTGAGTTGTTGAATACCCGCTTCATTCGTACGATAAGTATTGCCTACTGCTAATGTAGTAGCATCCAACCAAGCCACATCACCCCCTTCAATAGTTCCTGGGGCAATGATGGTACCTAAAACAGGTATGCCTTGTTCCGCATAAGCGCGCGCTTGTGCAGCAGGTTCATTTTTACGTCCTTCCTTTCCCATATTACAAATGATCATGCCATGACTAGTTGCAATAGCAGCATCTCTACAATAAATGGAATCCATATTCACAGAAGCATCTTCCGGAAAATATAAAATTTCAGCACCATGCTCTTTTAAAATATTTTCAAATGTATCATACTCCCCTAGCGCTTTTTTAATATCAGGTTTACCTAAATAATTTAATGATTCCCAATGCTGTTGTATATGTTCCTCATTTATAAAAGCAGCGCTAGCTTTTTTTATAAAAACGGATTTTAATTTGCCAAATTCAGAGTGTGCGAAATGACTCATGTATAAAAATATTATGGTTTGGGAAAAGTTGAATTACTTTCCGATTTTTCTCTCTTCCAAACAGCAAAAACATAGATGGGCACTGATGACATTGTTAGGAAAAACCCCCAGAAAACAGTTTCTTGTCCTAAGCCTATCATCAACCATAAACAAAAAATAAAAGTAAGGGCAGCCAATAAAATAGCTAGCGCTAAATATTTACTTGATTGGAAAGGTAATTTAAAACGCAGAATCAAATAAGAAGCTGTACAAAAAATATAGGGTATTAAAATAGTAGAAGTAGTCATTAGCATTAAAAATTTAAATTGGTCAACCAACCCTTTGGTATAATTCATACACATTAACACAGAAACAAATACACTTGAAATTACCACGCCTAAAACCGGTATCCCTTTTGAATTCACTTGCATAAAAACGGTGGGAAATAATTTGTCCTGCGCAATCGCAAATGGCAATTGCCCTTGAATTAATATATAGCCATTCAGGGCCCCAAATGCAGCAATAGCAACCCCTGCACTTACCCAATAGGCTGCACCATGGCCCCATATTAATACAGCAGCATCTGCAAAAGGTGTTACACTATTTTTTAATTGTGCTGCTGGAATCATGCCCATAATACTCACTGTACTTAAAATATATACCACTGTGGCAATCAGCGTTCCGAGTGTTGTAGCCTTGGCCACGGTAGCAGCAGAATTAGTTACACTGCCCGAAGGAATCGTAGCACATTCAATACCTAAAAAAGCAAAAAATGTCAACGTAGTTGTAGCTGTTATTGCTGCAATATTACTTGTGCCACTGGTATTAAAAGGTAAGAAATTTTCCCATTGAATATAAAATAGTCCCACAACGCCAATCAATATAATAGGAACGATTTTTAAGATGGTCGATATTAATTGTACTACGCCAGATGTAAATATCCCCAAAGAATTTACCCAAGTTAAAAACCAAATGGTTGCTAAACCTGTGATGATGGCTAGTGTTGCATTAGTTGCTAATGCTGGTATGAAAGTACTTAATGCACTAATAAAAGAGACCGTTATAGCTGCATTGGTACACCATACCGAAACCAAATAACCCCATGCTACTAAAAAGCCGGCAAAATCACCGAGGCCTTTTTGAGAATAAGCATAAGGACCTCCATTGGCCGCTGGTAATAACCAACTTAAATGCGCAAATACTTTTGAAAGTAAAAAAGCGCCAATGGCCGAACAAACCCAACCTAGTAAACTAATGCTTCCAAAACTAGCTAATGTAGCGGGCATTAAAAAAACACCCGCACCTATCATATTGCCTACTACTAAAGAAGTACTAGTCCATAAACCCAGTTTTTTATCGGCTGTTTGCATTGCCTAAATATACCTATTAATGATGTTCTCTATTAATTCTTGCTGTCCGCTGATGGATGCTGGTTCTCCATTTTCAATAGCAAAGTTGCGTAAATCTTCCAAGCTTAATTTTCCTTGCTCAAATTCCTTACCCTTGCCTGAATCAAAAGAAGCATACCTATTTGCACGAATTTTTTTATACTCAGATTTTTGTAAAATTGCATCTGCCGTAATTAATGCGCGCGCAAAAGTATCAATACCGCCAATATGTGCATGGAATAAATCAGCAGCATCCGTTGAATTTCTTCTGCGTTTTGCATCAAAATTAATGCCACCACCTTGGAAGCCACCCGCTTCAACAATGATCAACATAGATTCAACCAACTCATTAATATTGGTAGGGAACTGATCGGTATCCCATCCATTTTGATAATCACCGCGATTCGCATCCATACTACCTAACATGCCTGCATCTGCTGCAACTTGTAATTCATGTTGGAAAGTATGACCCGCTAGTGTTGCATGGTTCACTTCAATATTTAATTTGAAGTCATTCAGTAAATCATATTGTCTTAAAAAACCAATTACGGTTTCTGAATCATAATCATATTGATGCTTAGTTGGCTCACATGGTTTTGGCTCGATAAAGAAAGTACCCTTGAAACCATTTTTACGCGCATAATCTTTTGCTGTATGTAAAAATTTCGCCAAATGTTCTTTTTCTCTTTTCATGTTGGTGTTTAACAAGGACATATATCCTTCACGACCACCCCAGAATACATAGTTCTCGCCACCCAAAGCGATAGTTGCATCTAATGCCCCTTTTACTTGTGTAGCCGCATGTGTTAAAACATGAAAATCAGGATTGGTGGATGCACCATTCATATAACGCTTGTTGCTAAACACGTTCGCAGTGCCCCACAATAGTTTCACACCACTCGCGTCTTGCTTTTGTTTAAGATAAGTAGTTAATGCAGCTAATCTATTTTCATTATCATGAACATCATTTGTAAAATCAACCACATCCACATCATGAAAACAATAATAAGGCAAACCTAATTTGGTAATAAATTCAAATGCAGCATCTGCTTTATCTTTTGCACGTCCAACTGCATCTGCATTATTATTCCATGGATATATTAAAGTGGGTTCCCCAAATGGGTCAGCACCATTGCCAACAAAGCTATGCCAATAAGCAACTGCGAATCGCAACCATTCTTTCATTGGCTTACCTGCCACCACTTTGGATTCATCATACCAACGATACGCTAAAGGGTTATCACTTCCTTGTCCTTCAAATTTTACTTTTTCAATTCCTTTGAAAAATTCTTTTTCACCTAATACAACTGACATAACTTAATTTTTAAAAAATTTACTAAAATTATTTTTTGTTTATAAATACTTTTCTAATGATTTGTGCCAATCCAAATATAATTCATTAAACCCTGTTGCGTTGGATGGCTCCACTACTTTAATAGGTTTAAAATTACTAAATGCTTCGGTGGCATTTTTATACGTACCAGAACCAATTCCTGCACCAATCGCTGCGCCTACACTGCCATCCGTATGGTATAATGCCACTGGCACATTGGTGGCATTTACAAAAGCGTCTGTAAATACATCACTTAAAAACATATTTGAAAACCCTGCACGAATAATACTTGGATTCATGCCGTTTTCACGCATAATATCAAGACCATATCTAAAAGTAAAAGCAATACCTTCCTGCGCTGCTCTAAAAATATGTGCTTCACT
>Ga0209358_10002205_pt1 | contig 14988 bp, 6 predicted proteins | sample LauGreFa1BDMLBSN_2_FD_187574 | JGI IMG/M metagenome (GOLD analysis project Ga0209358, IMG submission 187574) | Freshwater lake microbial communities from Lake Michigan, USA - Fa13.BD.MLB.SN (SPAdes) (version 2) | ecosystem: Environmental > Aquatic > Freshwater > Lake | place: Lake Michigan, USA... | reverse complement strand
GAATTCCCTATTGCAGATGAAGAAGTAAACTTGGGTATGTAGTTTGTAGTGCCTGAGCCAACAAAACTTGTACCACTAGAACCAGATGTCCCACTAGTTCCATTAACTCCAGAGGTGCCTGATGTGCCAGGAGCACCATTCACTCCACTCGTTCCACTAGTACCAGAGGTACCCGTTGTTCCTGAGGTGCCACTTGTTCCGTTAACACCAGATGTACCACTTGTCCCTGATGTACCATTTATTCCAGAAGTTCCACTTGTGCCACTGGTTCCATTTATCCCGCTAGTACCACTTGTACCAGAGGTACCGTTCACACCACTGGTTCCTGAAGTACCACTAGTTCCATTTATACCACTTGTGCCACTGGTTCCAGAAGTGCCATTCACTCCTGAAGTACCACTAGTGCCAGGGGCTCCATTTATACCAGAGGTACCTGATGTACCAGATGTACCAGAAGTACACGCACAACCACATATTCCATTGTAGGTTAATGTCATACCTCCATCTGCCACTGAACCAACAATTGCACAGAAATCAACTGTTGCTCCTGGTGCTAAAAATTGAAAAGATATAACAGTACCATCACAATCAGTATATGAGTATTCAAATGATTCTTCTAAGTTTGAGTTATAAAGAGTGTAACTACCACATGTATCTCCATCAATACCACTTGTACCAGAGGTCCCTGAGGTACCACTTGTCCCTGATGTTCCAGAGCTACCAGACGTACCACTTGTACCACTAGTTCCTCCAGTACCATTAATACCTGAGGTGCCAGATGTCCCACTGGTTCCAGAGCTACCAGCTGTACCTGAGCTTCCAGCAGTGCCTGAAGTGCCTGATGTGCCTGAGGTACCATTAGTACCATTTACACCACTTGTACCAGAAGTGCCTGATACTCCGCTAGTTCCAGAGGTGCCTGTTGTACCTGAGGTTCCAGAAGTTCCTGTTGTACCTGCTGTACCAGAAGAGCCTGAACTACCACTGGTACCAGATGTACCAGGACTACCTGCTGTACCACTTGTTCCAGCACTACCGCTTGATCCTGAGGACCCACTAGTTCCACTAGTGCCCCCTGTACCATCTGTAGCTGATGTACCAGAAGTTCCAGAGGTGGCAGAAGATCCACTACTACCGCTTGATCCTGAGGTGGCTGATGTTCCACTTGAGCCAGATGTGCCTGTGGTTCCAGAAGTACCAGATGTTCCACCTGATCCATTAGTGCCACTTGTACCCGAGCTTCCAGAGGTTGCGCTTGTACCAGAAGTACCTGTTGTTCCACTTGTAGCAGAGGTACCACTAGTTGCACTTGATCCACTACTTCCTGAGCTACCTGAGCTTCCTGAAGATCCAGATGTAGCACTAGTGCCAGATGTTCCTGATGTACCAGTGGTTCCACTGGTTCCAGCAGTGGCAGATGTACCACTTGTACCAGATGTACCATTTGAACCATCCCCTCCTGTAGCACCATCAAGATTTACACTCCATGAACTGTAAGTTCCTGAACCCACTTGTGTAATAGTGGTAAAGTTTAAAACTCCTGTTGCAGGGCTGTAAGATACCACTTCAGCCTCTTGATAATTAGTTGCATCGTATGCAATAATTATGGACTGAGCTACGGTGTATGCCAATCCTGTACCCACGGTGATTACACCTGAGTTACCTGGAGCTTGTAATGTATATGATGTACTTGATGTTGTGGCAAATCTATCACCACTCAAGCCTGAAGATCCTGACGTTCCTGTGGTTCCACTTGTTCCAGATGTACCACTGGTTGCTGATGTACCACTAGTTCCACTCGTAGCACTTGTTCCTGAGGAACCACTAGTTCCTCCAGATCCATCTGTGGCACTTGTACCTGAAGTTCCACTGGTTCCAGTGGTCCCTGATGTACCACTAGATCCTGAAGATCCACTAGTTCCACTCGTACCTCCTGTACCATCTGTGGCAGAAGTTCCACTTGTTCCAGCTGTTCCTGAAGACCCTGTAGTTCCACTAGTTCCAGCAGACCCTGAGCTACCAGAAGAACCGCTTGTACCACTCGTACCACTCGTACCAGATGTTCCTCCAGAACCATCAGTTCCAGAACTTCCTGATGTACCTGAAGTGGCAGATGTACCTGACGTACCACTAGTTCCTCCTGTTCCGTCAGTACCTGACGTACCAGAAGTACCTGTAGTTCCACTAGTTGCAGAGGTTCCTGAGGTACCTGTAGTACCACTGGTTCCTGACGTTGCACTAGTTCCATCTGTACCAGATGAACCCGATGTGCCAGAAGTACCTCCTGAGCCATCAGTTCCAGCTGTTCCAGAGGTTCCACTGGTGCCACTTGACCCACTGGTCCCTGTAGTACCACTAGTTCCACTAGTTGATGACGTACCAGATGTACCGCTCGTACCTCCTGTTCCATCTGTACCACTAGTTCCGCTCGTACCACTTGTTGCAGAAGTACCAGAGGTACCAGACGTACCTGTAGAACCTGAGGTTCCAGAAGTTCCAGTTGTCCCAGACGTACCGCTAGTACCAGTTGTACCTGAGGTTCCGTGGGTGCCTGATGTACCTGATGTACCACCAGTGCCATCTGTACCAGAGGTTCCACTTGTACCTGAGGTGCCTGTAGAACCAGACGTTCCAGATGTACCTGTTGTCCCAGAAGATCCACTAGATCCAGAGGTTCCTGTGGTTCCACTACTACCGCTAGTTCCTGTAGTGCCACTGGTTCCAGAGGTTCCTGAAGATCCGCTGGTACCTGTGGTTCCAGAAGTTCCAGAAGACCCAGATGTACCCGTTGTTCCACTAGTACCACTTATACCCGATGTCCCAGAGGTACCAGAGCTACCTGAAAGATCACCAGCAAGGGCTGCCTCTATCTTCTCAAGAGCTACCTGAAGGTTGTCATTGGTATTAATCTTCGTATATATCAAGTTGGGTCCCTCATAGAACACACATGTTGCGTTCAATATGATAGGACAAGGGCTTGCTCCACATATCACAGGAGAGGATGATGCTGGTCCACAAGAAGGTCCACTAGCAGAAAGAAGCTTCTGCATAAAAGAAGACTTTTCCGCAGGGCTTTCTAAAGGCTCAGTGATCACCACCTTTGGAGCTGGTTTAGAGCTCGAAATAGCGGGCGTAGAACAGCCAGAAGTTCCAGAGGAACTAGAACTTCCATAACCTAGTATAGAAGGTAATACATTCATGTCTTAAATTAGTGTACGATTTTCAGAACATCTCCTGTGCGGTACACTTGACCAGCAAGTAGACCACCAGCAATGGCAGCAGCATTATCAGTGTATTGGGGGGCTCCTGTATAAGGAACAGAAAGCACAATCCTCCAATCCAGAGCACCTGTGCCTGTTGTTTGGGCATAATAGAGGGTCCTGGGTGCAGTGGATCTTACATAAAGCTGTCCAAGATAGATGGCACCAGCTGTAGGAGCACCAGATCCTGTTACAGGAACGAGATTATTATTCACCTTTTCTAACGCAACCTCCAGAGAATCAAGGGGGTTTACGTCAATGTTGGTGAGATAGGGACCGTTATAGAGGACGCATAATGCATTCTCAAAAACAGCACATGTGGGGCAAATTGCAGCGGTTCTCATAGCGAGCGAAATTAGTTATTAGTTATTAATATTCAATGGGTTAAAACAAAAATACAGCATAATATAGCAATCACAACTACCTTATTCCTGACTGGGAAGGCATTCTGATTCCCAGGTCCTTGGCGGTCTCAGGAGAGAACATTGGAAGGAGCTGAGCTCCCTGGCTGGTGATGGGAAAAGACTTCATTAAATACTTAATGACGTAGTTCTTTTCTACCAATTCTTCATCTCCTATGGCCATTCCGTACATCTCCTTTCCAAAGTTGGTAAGGGTTTTCTTGTAGTTTTCTATTAGTCCCAAGGATGGGAAGACCCCCTGAGATACCAGATTAAATATGTTGGTAGGATTGTAGAAGTAGGCAATCTCATCTGTGAACTTATCCGTAGCCTTGAGCATGAACTTCCATCTGTTTCTTACAATTGGGTCCTCATCCTCGTCAGGCATATTTGCCTTGAGTCCAAAGTAGATAGCCAGGAGACCTAGGAAGATAAGCAAGTCTAACATCTGGTTTTTCATGTTGGCTCTAACCAAGCTAATAAATTCATCCTCAGTCATTTCCAACTCCTTACCAGTGTCTTTTTCGTAGTCCGCTTTCTTCTGTTCATAAAGCTGACGGATCTGTTGAACAAACTTATCATCGTTGCCAAGAATAGCACTCTTAAGGCTATCCAAAGCATTAATAGTATCTGTAGCTACGAATCTAAACAGCATTCTCATTCTACCCCACTCATAGGCATCTGAGGCAGAGTTGTATTTTAAGTTACCAAAACGTACATCAATCAAACGAGGAATCCAGTTCTTGAACACCATGAATGAATTGCTGTATACATTGAGGTTGATGAGACGCTTGTTAGCTTCTGACATGTTACCCAGAGCATCTGCTGTAACTTGTTGCACCTTCCTTCTGAGCTCAACAACACTTTCAGACTTCTGTTCTACGCCAGGGATGGTGAACTGATCTCCTTCAATCTTAGCAAGTTTCAACACACCCTTCTCTTCAATCAGTTTCTGTACATCCTGTTCAAATTTATCAGCTCTAGCTTTTCTTTCCTCTCTTGTTCCGTCGTACATCTTGTTGAGGTATTCAGGTTGCTTTCTCAAATACTCTCTAGCGTTAACCACCTCACCATTAATCACTACACTGTTATCGAGGAAGGCATAAAAGTTAACAGCCTGTACAGCACGGTCAGAATTTCTCATCAAAATCATGAGCCAGTCTTGTATACTCTCTTGACTCATCTTGCTGAGAGACAGACTTTTAGCTAAGTCTCTATTGTAGTTTTCTGTGAAAGGCATGAAGAAGTTCTTAGCTGCTATAAATTTCTTAGCATCCTCTCCTCCAAGTTTATTCCACAGGAGCTTGCCCTCAGCCTTTACAAAGTCAGATTTAGTAAAATATTTACCTGAGTTGATCAAGGATTGTGTAGTACCACCAAACAAGTTGGACATGGATGATAGAACGTTCAAGCCCAGAGCCTGCAGTTGGAAGGTGGTATTCAGAGCATCGATGCTCTTGTTCATACTAATTTGTCTTCCACCCAATCCTTCAGGCATCAACTTAAATCCAAGCGTTTTGTTTATCTTTTCTCCTACACCACCAATCTTTCCAAGCACAGTATCAAATGTATCACTCTCAATAAACTTCTGTTGATAGATGATTGCCTTGGTCATAGCTTCTATGATTTGGGCATTCTCACTATTGTCAGGATTATATTGAAGTTCACCATCTTTATATTCTGTCTTTCCCCAGAAAGATGAGGCAATTGATCTCTTGTTTCTTTCAAGTCTGTTTAACGCAAGTGCTTGATCTTCAATGTCACTGAGGTATTTATATTTTAGAGCAAACTCATTGTACAGAGCCATTGTACGGAATAAATCCGTACTCACTTCACTGTCCAATTCTCTGGTAAAATAGATAGGGATTCTGTCTACTAGTTTACCACTAATAGGGTCACGCTGCCCATATCCCACATCACCCTCATCAATAGATATCGTCCTGAGGAACTGCTCACCTATAGTGACATTACCACCAAGGGCTAGTTTCTCTGTCAGTCCTTTTCTCACCCAAGGCAAGAACACTCTAGACTGCTTAGCGTTGATGTATCCAATCTCTCTATACATCTCGTTTCTCTCACGGATGTAGTTATAGAAATCAATGGCTGGTTGGTTAACAAACTTACCAGAAGCATCTTTCTTTGTGAGCTCCTTCCATTCTTTAGACTCCCAGGTTTCCTTATTAGGAAACTGTTTCACCTCATCGTACAGCAACCATCCCAAAGACTGGTCTGTGCTGATGTTGTATAGTTCTTTTGCTCTTCTCAGCTCATTCTTAATCTGACTAGCAATATCTTCTTCTGTACCAATGCGAGGTTTATCAAATATACGTGCCTCTTCCTCAGTTAGTTTCTTACGTAGGTGTTCAGCATAAGCAGTCCTATCTACATTCTCTCTAATCCACTTATAGTCTTTTTGAGCTATGGCAGAGTTGAGTCTTGAATAGAACTGAGGATTAAACTCATCAATCAATTGATTCTTATCTTTAATAGCATTCTGATAGCGCTCCTCAATCTTCTCCACCTCCTGCTTGTATGACTCATCAGTGAGCTCAGGTTTCATCTTGTTGAGCTCATCCATTTCAGCTTTCTTGCGAAGCTCAGCTTCCTTCTGATATGAATCAGCTCTCTTTCTAATGATGTCAAAGTAGTTCTTAGCAGTGAGACCTTTTGATCTAGCCCATGCATCATATCTTTTCTTTATCTCAAGGAGCTTTCTGCTTTCTGCAGCTGTGTCCATACCTGCATAAGTGAATGCGCGGTTGGCTTTTCTAAACAGAACACTTGCAGCTTTGAGCTGTATAGTGGCTGTGCTACTAAACCATTTACTCACTCCTCTTACAGACTTCTCTCCTTCCTTAGCTCCCTTCACCTTTTCAGACATTGCAATGAAGTCATTGGTAAAGGTCTTATCAAGACGCAGCAGTCTGGATCTCAAGAGCTTAGCTTCAGCACTAGCTTTGTAGATATCATTCTTAACATCCTCAGTGGCTTTATCAAGCGTACCTCTGAACAGGAAGTCAAGTTCTGTAGCCAAATCAGAATAAGTGTTTAGTGCCTCTAATCCATTATCTATCTCTTTTGTAAACGCACTGCGTTCTTCCTCTATAAAGCTTTCAGGATCTTTGCCCTTGAACTTCTCATCAAACTTGGTGAATAGATCGTTAATCTGTTTATTAATTATACGAGCCTGGTAGACAAGAGCTTTAGCATCTCTTCTCATTTGAAGATGACGTATAGCTGTATACAGAGAGTTAAGCTGTTCAGCCTTAGTGAGTTTCTCACCAGGCACCACCTTTCTCTCAGACATTCTTTTGTAGATGCTATTGAGTTTAGTCAACAGATCATCAAGCTCTTCTTCTCCTGTAGCTTCTTCCTCTAGACCAACAGGAAGTAGGTAGTCTTCCTGGATGTTCTTTATGTCTACATCTCCAATCTTTATGCTAGAAAGACGTGGTAGGATTTCCTTTTTGTAGTCAGCTTCTGTATACACAGCCTGAATAGGAATCATCCTGGTCTGGTCAAACTGCTCCTCCTTAATACCATATGCTGTTTTGAGGATCAACTTGTACTGGTTCATTTGTGTACGCCATGCGTTCACCTTGTACCAAGGAATGTCCTCATACTTGTTTGTATTGAGGTTGGTAAACTTCCAGTCAAGTATGTTCACCTTACCATCTTCCGTAATAGCAATGAAGTCAATTGTACCAGCAATACCACCCCCTGCTCTTTTAGCATCATACACTACAGCCTCAGAAAGGAATCTTGCATTAGGACCAAATGAGTCCAGACGCTTCTTCAGGTTGTCTCTAAGGATTGTGTAATACTTACGGTCCTGATTGTTTAGCTGAGAAATGTAAGCATCATCATTCAGCGGCTCAGGTCTCATCAATCCTGTCTGAGGATCAACATATACACTAAATGCGTATTCCAAATCAGCGTGTCCAGCCGTGCCCTTATCAGCCTTCATGGCATCAATAGCCTTCTGGAACTCTGTATCTGTCAGCTTCTTCTCTCTAAATCTACGCTCATACCAATCGTTAACAAGATCTGTTACACGTCTGGGAACCTTTTTACCATTCACATAGTAGCCATCTCCACGTTTTTCAACAGCCATGGAGCCGCTCTTGATGGTGTTAAATATCTGTTCCTGCTTAGATTGTTGCAAGAACACCTCGTTCTCATTAGCACGAATGTCATCAACTGTACCTATCTCTTTACCAGAGATGATGTCCATAGCTGCCTGGTCAAACCCACTTCTAGAGAACAGGCCTTTGAGCCACTCTAGAATTTGAGTCCACCAACTTTGCACCTTAGCTAGCTTCTCAGCGCTCTCTTTATTATTCTCACCCTGGTAGATGATAGTCTCAGAAAGCACCTTAGCAATAGCCTCATCCTTGATCTTCAGTACATTAGGTTTACCATCTTCGGTTTGATATAAAGGATTGTTGCTATACTCAGCAAACGTATCTCTCAATATCTGATAGCTATTAATCTCACTAAGCAGTCTTTGATAGAGCTTAGGGTTGGTCTGCTTAATGATCTCTACAGCAAAGTGCATGGCTTCTTCAGGAAGAGCTCTGCTCTCCATACCATTTACCACCTGTATAAGCTTCTGTGTTACAATAGCTGCAGCATTAGCATCCATCTTAACACCATTAACAATGATGTTATCCACTCCCTTTATATTCACACCAATACGACCAAGAAAATCCTTGATCATCTTGATGGTTCTGGGGGATGCGTTAGAGGATACAGTGCCTCCACGCAGCTGAAACAATGTTCCCTGCTCAGGCTTTTGTAACTTGCTCCATTCTCCTTGTGCCAGTGGGTGCACATTAACTAGCACCTTCTTGTTATTACCAGCTTTTGTGAATGCGCTCTTGATTAAATTCTGACCCTGAGGAACTTCATACTTAGCGTTTAGCTCAGCAATGAAGTTGATTTGCTTTTGGTTTTGGTCTGTTCCTATCTTAGAGAATAGGTAAGTGGCAGTTTCACCATCTCCATACTTTCTGAATAGGTTAGACTTTTCTATATCTTTCCAAATAGCCTCATACTTGTCCGTGAGTTTATCAGCCAACTCAGGATAGTTCTTGCGGTATTCTTGTTCAATATACTTTACTCTACAGGCCATATTAATTATCTTTTACAAGGAGCTGAATCATCTGCTCCCTCAAGGTTTTCATTGTTAACATCAAACAAAGATAGCTGTGCTGTATCTACAAGAGTCTCATTTCTTTTCAAAAGTTCATTTATAATATCACTAAACGTAGTAAGACCCATTGGTTTTTCATTATTATCAAGAAGCTCGTCTCCTACATATAACAGATCTCTCAATACTGCTTGATTTTGAATAGCATATTTATACTGAGTATCTGTCATACCATACTCTTTAAGATAGGCTTCGTATTCATCATCAAACTTTCTTTGATCAGCAAGTGTACCATCATCTATGTTATCAAACATCTCTTGTATCTCAATAAGCTTATTTGTATCAAATACATCTCTTGTTTCTGTAACCTCAATATTCTCAGGATATTCTATTCTAACCCTCTTCTCTGCATCTTTGTATCTTGGCTCAGCTTGTTTTACAGGAACAGAAACATCTTCTTTCTTCTCCACCTTAATATCTGTTGTAGGAGCAGGAGACTGTTGCATAACATCATCCACCTTAATGTCCTGAGACAGAGCAGCAATGATGTCATTGTTAGGAATCTCGTTCTTGATTCTAACAGTGTTGTTATCCACTACAGAAGGTCTGAAGTCTGAGTAGTATTCTGATCCAAATGCTCCCTCACCATATAGGTTGATGAGCTTGTACACATACTTGTTCTCTATCTGACCCATGTAGTTCTTTACACCTATTGTTACAGGAGTGCCGTCTGGATAGGTAACTTTCTGATAACCAAGCACTTGTGTGATCATAGGATTACCAGCTTTCTTCATCAGGGCATATGCTTTCTTAGAAACACCCACACCCTTCAGAACATCTACAAGTTCCCCGCCATTTTTATTAGCTACCACTCTTCTGATCTTTACGTAGTCACCACTAGAAATTGCATCGTTGTCATAATTCTCGTCCAAATATAGGATTTTTCTTTCTGTGGATTTGATTTTAAGTGCATCATTGCTAGGGAAAACAGGAGAGTAGTATTCGTATACAGCCTCACCAGCGATGTCTGAGAAGAGCGGTTGTCGGGTGGTGCTAATGAAGAACACCTTTTTCAGCGGATAGAATGCCATGTTATCATCCCAGTTGTTACGCTGGAACATGCCCTGAGCAAACGCTTCCATGTCTTCTGTCACTCTGAGTCCAGCAATTACAGGAGCCACAGTAGCGCTGTAATCCTCAATCGGAATGATGTTCTTGATAGACACCCCTGTCTGGTATGTACCCTGAAGGATGGATAGTGTAACTAAATCCTTGTACAGCTGGTTGGTCTTGGGGTTGTTTCTAAGCTCCCTCATCATACCAATGTACATGTTCTCACTGGCAGCATCCTTTACATTTGCCATCAGCATCACTGTGTGTATACCGTTGTCTCTGTTGAACCTCACCTCAAGTTGTCTGAGGATAGGTAACTCATTGGCATACAATGTTTTAGCTTCTGCCAGACGTGTAGCTACAGCTGTGTTAGCATCAATAAGCAGAGGCTTAATAGAAGCGTTCAGTCCTGTTCTAGTTTGGATAACATAGTCTAGGAAGGATGCTCTTATCTTATTTGCTATACGAGCGTAGTCATCCTCAGATATGAAGTCTCTCTTTTTGTACTGGTCAAGGATTTGATTTGTAATAGCCTTGAATCTATCTTGATCTAATACAAAAATGGAACTAACAGCATCCACAGACATACTGAGGATTCTCTTCTGTTGTCCGATGTGAGAGTTATCAAGGACCTCCTGAGGCGATGTGAAGATGTTATTCTCCATAGCCATATCAGTCTTCATAATCTTCTTACCCAAAGCATCAGAGCTCTTGAACTTGGTAGTATCGTAGTTGATGGCCTGTGTAAAGTTGAAATTGTACTGAGCCATCTTAGCCAGTCTCAAGAACTGCTCAAATATCAACTGCTGCTCAGCATTCTTCTTGAGGGTGCTAAGTTTACCGTTCTGTGCAAACTCACTAATGTTATCTGCAAGAGTGGACGTATTAATAGCATCAGCCACCTCAGCAACATCTCCATCTTTTACAGGGAATCTGTTCTTGATGTTCTTTATGTTCTCAGCACGAAACAGTCCACGAGATCCTGTTCCTTCTACAAGCTCCAAGTATTGTCTAACAATAGGTTGGTTCATGAACAGAGCTGCTGTACGAAGAGGAACACCAATTCTCTGCATGAGCATAAATGTACCCACAGCTTTATCACTTCTGATAATCTTCATGATGTATGGGTCCTTAGCCACATCCACAAATGATGTGATGTATCCAGACAGACCATCAGAAATGTACACTTTACCATCTGCATCCATTACACCAGACATAGATAGGTACTCTTTTCCATTGATAGTCACCTTGTTGTGAGGCAATAGAATGGTGCCATCACCCAAGAACTTCTGATCAAATTCAGATGTATTCTTGATTCTCTCAGGGTCCATGTACACTACAACCTTCTGTGACAGAGAGTGATTTGTGTTGTTTACAGCACCAATACCCACCCAGCGCTTAGCAGTTGCAAATGCATGTCTGAGGGTAGTCATATAGTTAGGATCAAGAATCTTGTTCTTAACATCAGCCTCTTTCTCACCTAATAGGTCTTCAATCTCTGTAGCAATTTCTTTCAAGCCACCATCACCCACAGGGGTGATGAGACGATTGAAGTTCTCAGGAAGTGTAAGCAACTCTTCAAAAGAATCGTAGTATTCATTCTCAAGAGAACGTTTATACATATCCTCTACATAGGATGTCTTGAGCTTCTCGTTAAGAATATTCTTGGTCAGTTTTACCTTCTTATTTTCCAGATTCTCAACCTGTTGTGCAATGTACTCACTCGCATCAATGTTATTATCTGCAGCTTGTTTTACAATCTCTTTGAACAGATTGATGTGATCGTAGAAGAAATCAACATCTTCTTCATCCAGAGCTGCGTTAATAGATTCTGCAGAAAAGTCTGATAGATCCTCTAGATCAATCAGCACCTTGAACATTCTATCTCTAAATCCTTCAAACTTCTCTATTCTATCAATCTCAGCCTGGACAGTGTCTTCGTACACCTTTGCAAAGAATGCTTTTGTGGCTTCCTCAGATCCTTTGTATTTAACAAGTCTGATGTTACCCGTAGCATCTACATATACGTTTCTCAGGTAGGTGTTGAGTTTATCTATGTCAAAGTCAGATCCTGCCTTGGTAACCAGTTCTGTAGGAACCACCACCGTATCACCCATATAGGAAGGAAGGAATCCCACCACCTTGAATGAATCTATGGAAGACAGAGATTGTGTAGGAATACGGAAACCAATACCTCTGAGTATCTTAGCACCATCAGGACTCTTATTGATATAATCAAATATCTCTTGGTCAGTCTTGAACTTCTTAGCAGCCAATTTATCTCTAAACCAATGAGGCAATAGCACCTCCATGTAAGGCTTATCCTTTGTGTAGAACTCGAGGGTGTCGCTTGTCATGCGCACATTCTTCTTCTCACTATCATCTAGTGCCTCATACTTTTCTCTGGATATCTTTTTCCATCCTTCATCAGTTTTCTGAACCAAACTTCTTCCCTTCTCAGCGTTTTCCCACATAGTTACAGGAGTCTGAACCAATGGTTTACCACCCATTGAAGGAGAAAGGACAGCTTTCTCAATCATTGAGTAGATGATGTTTCTGATCTGTACATAGGAAGGGGATGCTTCAAAAGGAATTCTGAACTCGTCTTCCTCATTAAGTCTCACTGTATCCTTGGCGTTTTCAGAGAGCTCTCTACGGAACATCTCATACACTAACACCTCAGACAATGCTTGTTTATCTTCAAGTGTAAACCCTTGACCGTTGTCTACAATACCTAGTTTGTTGAGCAAACGATTGTAAGCATTTACATGCATTCTATCTAGGTCTCTAACATTACGCTTGTATAGCTCTTTGATATATTCAGCACGTGCACCTGTGGCTCCAAACACCTGACCATTAGCAAATAGATCAATACTAACTAGCTTAGTTGGCTGAGAACCACGAGTTTGTTCTTTACCCTCATCGTAGATATTCTCCACTTGGATACCGTATGCTTTCCAAGGAACATCAACAAAGTTGTTAAATGCTTCCTCATTAAAGGTACCGTTAGAATTGTACAGGTTATGCAGACCCTCAGCACCCACTTTTCTTCCTGATTCTACAATAGCATATCCATATCCCTGGTTCAACATCTGTGTATAGAACTTCTCCATGCTAGTTCCTTCCACCATGCTATAGTAGATAGGCATCTGGGAGAACTTGTCCAGTACCAGGTTGATACTGTTTGAGTTGTATTTAACACCAGAAACAATAGGCTTCAACACCTCCAGTGTATACTTAGGAGAAGGTGTGGATGTAAGTCTTTCATCATAAGCCTTTAACTCAGGACTTGTGTAGGTATACTTACCCTTGGCAGCCAGCTTTTTTCTTGTATAAGCCATCTGCCACTGATGGAAGTTCTCAGCCTCATCAGGCCATTGACCGTTCTTATTCTTAATCTCTCTGAATGTTGTATCCATTAACCAAGAAGCAGCATCAGCTTCCTTAATATCAGCATACGCAGGAATGAGGTTAGCTAAAGCACCTGCTATCTTAGGATCTGCAAGAGTGACGGTTCTTGTGTAGGCCTTGTGATTATGATAGCCAGGATCTCCAGGCTTAAGCATAATACCAGCCACCTCGTTCATGTTGTCATTCACGAAGTTATCAAACGCAGCTACATCAAATGTAGTTCTACGTGGAGACAGGAAGCTCTTGATACGCTTAGTCTCATCAAACTTACCCTTCTCTGTAGAGAACTGTAGAGGATCACCAAAGAGCACCTTGTGATACTCAATGTTATTAATAGTGTAGTTGGCAGTTCTGAACATCAATATTTGTTTCAGAACATCTTCTACAATAGGTTGATTCTTATTAACAAACTTACGAGCAAATTTGTCATCCAAACTCTCCCACATCCAACCATTTTCAACAGGAGTGATTTGACTGTTTCTCTGGAGGATGTTCATAGTCTTTGTAGAAATACCGTCCAAGAAAGCAGCTACATCCTGATTTATAGAATCCTGGTTCTCGTTTACATACTTCTCAATCTCCTCCATAGAAACTGACTTATCAGCAATCATGCTGTTCAGTTTCTCCAGGGTTTTGGGACGCAGAATGTCATTAAAGAAACGCAGCTCCTTAGCTCTTGCCTTAACATTGTTCAGCTTACCACGATTCTTATAGTCACGGGCTAGAGCAATGTCATCCATCAGATAGCCCTTGTAGATTTTGTAAATCTTGTTCCAGGCTTTACCGTCCACAAACTCTTGATAACCAATCTGATTGCCTACATTCATCATCCATTCTGTAGAGCTATCTGCAGGAATGAGGATGTAGAAGTTACCATTCAGGTTCTGGTTTATCTCAAGAGAGAATCTCTCTCCCAGTCCAAGTTTAGAAATAGATGTGCTGTCAGAGTCATCATTATTGTCTATCCCTTGGATGGTCATCACTTTAATGTCTCTGATTCTATTACCATCTTTGTCAAAATACAAACCACCCTTCTTAAGTATTTGAGCGCCAGTGGAGAATATATCCTGTAGCTCAGGACGCTTTTCTAATAGCTCATCCAGAGTGGTAGCCTCATTAAACTCGTTCTCAAACACTGATGCAGTGTTGTTATCAATGTAGGCCTGCATTCTCTTTCTCTCAATACCAAAGTAGGTGATGTCCTGATTAGGGTTGTTTGCATTTACATACAAACGACCGAGAGTATTAAGTTGTGTAGTGATGCCCAGTGTCTGGCTGGTTACAGTGAGTAAGTCATCAGCATCTTGTAAGAAGGAACGAATTTCTCTTACAGCATCAGCAAATTGACTCTTCTGGCTCTTTGCACCACCATAGCTTTTTAGCTTTTTGTAGGTGTCCATATCAAAGGTGACACCGATCTGGGACAGAAACTCTATCATCTCCTTGGGAGATTTGATAGACATTTCCTTCAGCTTCTTAGTGTTGGCCTTGTATGTCTCAGTCTTACTATTATAAACAACAGCTCCCTTATCTGTTCTAGCCAACACCTTCATATTGTTCACCCAGGTGTCAACTTGTTGTCTAGCAGCGGTTTGTACGTTCGCAGGAGTGGTGAATGTCTCACCTCCAGCAATACGCTGTACCATTGCAT
>Ga0209358_10002203_pt1 | contig 15012 bp, 20 predicted proteins | sample LauGreFa1BDMLBSN_2_FD_187574 | JGI IMG/M metagenome (GOLD analysis project Ga0209358, IMG submission 187574) | Freshwater lake microbial communities from Lake Michigan, USA - Fa13.BD.MLB.SN (SPAdes) (version 2) | ecosystem: Environmental > Aquatic > Freshwater > Lake | place: Lake Michigan, USA... | reverse complement strand
TTGCTTGGGTCTCGCAAGTAAATAGGAGCTTTGATAACGACCTTATCTGTTGTTATAACTACGCGAACCGAAGCAATCAGATTGCGAGCAGTGTCAACCCAATGCTTATAAGCTGCGCTCTCAAGACTCCAGTCAAAGTAAGTATGCAGAGGACTTGATGGGTTCCTAGCATCTGCTACTACGATGTCTGGTGTAAGCGACCCTCCGTGGAGGGCCGCAATCTCTTCTAACCTCTTAGCGATTGCGGCTCTGTCCATGTTTTATCCTTTAAGCAGCTTTGAGACCACGACGCTTGGTCTCTGCGTTGAACCATGAAAGCAACTCTTCAGTGTCATCGTCATAAGCCTCTGGGTTTTCCAGTGCTTCGAGTTGCGCTGCTTTACCACCTGTCTTAATTACTTCTAAGAACTCAGGATCATTGGCATCAACAATCTTCCAACGACCGTAGTTACCAGAACCTTTCTCAGGTCTCCAATCACCAACGCCCATCGTGATACCTGCTGTAGCGAAGAGGTTAGAGATAACTGTATGGTTCAGAACCGGACGCACATAGGTAATATCAACTTTGCATGCCCACTTCGGAACGATGGCACGGGTACGTACATCAGGGGTTTTGTTAATGTCTGCCGACCGAGTAATGCTTGAGAAGATCTTAGGTACACCGAACAACTCAAGACGCTCGTTCTCAACCGTAGTCAGACGACCTATCTGTGACTTCTTAGCTCCAGGCATATCGAGTGCCGCGTTACGTAGCGCACCCTTGAACTGTGTAGCCAATACAGATAGCTCTGTTGCATGATCGCCTTGCGGCATACGGTACGGTGAGGACCGATACTCAACCAACGGATCGTGCTTCATTGATCCTGCTTTCTCAGCAGCAGTCTTGCGACCGGAAGGAAGAAGCAGTTGCTGCCATGCCTTCTCAGGCATACGGTTGCAGATCATCGGTGTAGTTCCTAGTACATGGAACGTAACCGTCTGGGTTTCCATCTCAACTATTTGAATCGTATTTTCTGTTACTTTCTTTGTAGCCATGATTTTTAGTCCTCAGTAGTTTTAGAACTTACATTGTTGGGGTATCCGAATCTAAGATCAATTCTTGCCCGATCAAGGGCAGCTATTCTCCGACGTTCGGCAATAACCTTGGGGTCTTTCCAAGGGTATGGTTGCTTAAGCAGTCGCCACTGTCTTTTGAACGTTTCGAGCACGTTTGTGCTTTCGCTTGTTGTCTTTATCTGCATCTCTTTCTCCTGTCATGTTGAATGGATCACTGAAAAAAGGTTCGGGTATGGTTATCCTCGTCTTAGAAAACTTCTTACAAAACATCTGATCTTCTTTCTTCTGGAATAACTTATCCTGTTTTTGAGGCTCCATCGTTATAAATTTGTAGTGCCGCTCTGCCGTGATGTACGGCCTGTCGGGATCTTTCTTTAAGAAACTTTCAACACACCCCAACCGCGTAAGTCTGGTCATCAATGAATAGACAGTGTTCTTGTCTAGCTTCACTTGCAACGCAATCTCTCTCACGGTTGACGGGGTCGCTCGTTTCTTAACGTACTTGAGTACTTTAAGTTGCTTATCGGTCAGGGGATGTGGGGTCATCGAGTCGCTCCTTTAACCACAATACCGCGCAACGTGAGTGAAACAAGGCTTCCTCTGCATGATGCAGTGCTTGCTCATAACGCCTTTCGTTAACATGCATGTACACATTTTTTAGTGCAGTGTTCACTTGCATAAGATGTTTACTAATATCTTCCATGATGTTCCTAAAATGGTGCAAGGGGTATGTCCTCTAAGTCTTTGTTCTTATCTTTGCGATAAGCCTTGACATCCTTGCGTTTGACTGTGATGTAGTCAGGGAACGGCCACCCGTCCGTGCGAGGAACTCTGATTAAGAGTTCACCCGCTCGTGATTCCTTAACGAAGTAGCCGACCTGACCTGTGGATTTAACTACGACCTTAGCGGGCGTTTCCAAGGATATAAGTCAGACGGTTGTGGATCTCACGCAAGACATGTAGCTCGCGCTCTAATTCACTAATTTCTGCATTGACTATGCGAAGCTCTTCTTCTATTAGAGTCAGTGCCAGTGCATTAGTAGTCCGTGCCGGTGCATTAGTAGTCCGTGCCGGTGCATTAGTAGTCCGTGCGACAAGGTCAGACACATCTACAGCACCTGCACTAGCTAGCTTAAACAATTGCTCGTCTTTCACGACGCGACCTTGTTCCAACATACGCGTTAGAACTTTATAAATCGTAGTCGGACGAACCCCTAGTTGCGATGCAACCGCTGAGGCTTTCATACCACCAGACTTCTCCAACATCTTGATGATCTTCTCATCATATTTTGCTTTACGCATTTACTGCTCCTTTTAAATAATGGACTAAGTGAACTACATTTTCTTCATTGATAACTAAGGCTAAACCCCCGCATGATTCTATGCGTTCAAGGTTATCCAGTTGTAGTGCAGTAGGTAGTTTCCCACCTGACTTGCACTCAATACCAATAAATCTTCCTTTAAGACATACTAGAAAGTCAGGTGCGCCTGACCGACCAAACCCACTTGTGACGGGCATGACGTAGTACGCACCAAGCGATTCCAGTACATTCTTTACTGACTTCTTGACTTTTGACTCCGGTGTGCTCGCCAATAGAATTCCTCCAAGTAAGGCAACGAAGGTTCGGTTGGTGCTAGTACAAACCTTCCATCACCACGGTTATAAACTCTGTACTCTATTACAGATAACTCATTATATTGACCTCCTTTCAAATAAGTCAAGTCTTTTGTTGGGATGACTACAATAAAAAGTTCCGATGTGACATACCACCCTATCTCATAGAAATTACTGTGTCTAGGATGGTCATACATGCTCGTCATAGATATGAAGTCTACGTTTGCATCTGGCGATTCCTGACCCGCACGTATCATGGTTATCAACGATTTAATATTGTCTGGTAGAGTCTCTGGAGTAAAGATACGTACCATCCTGTCTCCAACATAGACTTCATACTTCCCGTTGATAAACGCTACAGGCACACGATGATGATCAGGCATAGTCGCATGTTGTATCGGCGCTAGTCTGGTTCTAATATCCTGCGGGTTTCTCATCTGATGGCCCCTTTGCAATGAGAACGAAAGCATCTCTTTTAGTGACAGTATGATTGTCATACCGAGTCACAATGTCATAGTCCTCAAAGAAGCTGTCCGTCAGGGGAAACATCTTACTGATAGGTTGAGTTTCTTCTGCCGATTCATATTTTCTCAACTCATTCTCTGCGCCAACACGCCACATCTTTAACAACGAAGCCGCGTTGTCAGGTAGATCAGAAACATCATTGACGATGCGCCAGTCCTCAACAGGTACATACATCATGTGCATACCCGCCGCAGTGCTTATCTCCGCTTTACGCACCTCGGCAAAGACTACGGGGGATCGTTCTGACAAATAGATTACATAGGCATTGTCGAAGTACGTGAGCCGCTCATTAAGCGCACTACGCTTGGTTTCTCGATCCGTAAGTTTGAGCATCCCCTCCTTGCATATATTAAATACTTGCTGAGAAATTGGATCTCCGTTAATGATATGCCGTGTGATGTTTTCACAATCGTTTGTATCGAAGTTTAAGTAGAACCCACCGTCAGTACCCTTAGCCAGTTTGTTACGAACATGATTCCTAGTGTGTTCGTAAATCCTCGGCAGGTTGCCATACAGTTCGTTCAGCTTAGGCTTGAAGGCTGGCACTTCCTTCTTGAGTTGTACCATCAGCATCTTCAGCAATCTTGATTTGCGTGTTGATCGACTAAGCTCGCCTCGACCCTTCTCCTTTTTGATCTTATTGTGTACGACGTTGTAGCATACATGAACGCCGTCATCATTTCTGACAGTCTCAACAAACGCCAAGCCAAACAACATGCCATTCGGATAGATAAGCGACATGCTGTCGAACCTGTAGTTGTACGGATACACCCCATAGACGGTATGTAGCTCAGACACCAAGCGAGTAAGGTACTCTGACTCGCGCATAAATTTCTCAGCTTCAGGTTGTATGAATCGGTAAATTGACATGATTAGTTCTCCTGTTTATCTGTGTGAATGACATACCCCCAGTTGCCTGACGGTATGGGTTTACCTGCTTCGATGGTTTCTATCTTGAACGCTTGCTCTTGCTCGTAAATATCATCCAAGATATGTTTCCTAGCCAGTTCAAAGAATCTACTTCTATTGTTATCAATCAGCTCGTACAGACGGTGCGGACGATGCTTGAAAGTCCAAGGCACGCAGTTCATCTCAACTCTTCTCACGACGCGTGAATACATGTCGTTGTTACCCAAGTTGTAGTTAATAGTTGAATTCAATCCAAGGGTCATATCTTCAACAATGTTCTGAGCACTTGCGGCCATGAAGAACCCCCTTGCGGCCTTGAACTCATCTTCGTATTTTTTCCGTATCAACTTCGTGAGATTTGTATCAAGACGTTTTACGTTAACGTAATAGTTGCAAGACTCATGCAGCCTCAGATCATTCAGATAAACACGTAGGCCAGAGAACACTGGATGGACGACGCTACCGTTTTTCCCAAGCTGTGAATATCTTCTAAATGGTCTGTTGGTAAGTACCACCCCACCCCTACGTGAACTACTAAATAAACAAAACGACGGAAACAAACGATTGAGCATCACTTGATTACCGAAGTACGGCTTCGATGCAAACGTGAAGCTGTCATCTGTATGCACGTAGCCAAGCACCTGTTCATTGAGCTTGATCGTGACCGTACCCTTGTTCTCGACGTAGTAGCGGCGACGACCATAACGACGATGGCCTAGCGGAAACTCTTTGCCACCCGAACCAGCGTAGGGTTTGTTCACCACTGTTTCTAGGCGTGGAGTTTCGTTTTGGTAAAAATATCTTCTGACTTGGGTTTTAAAAGACGGGTTTACAAAGTCCGCGTGTGATACACGCGGCAAGACATCTGCGTAGCTCATAGTTTCTCCTGAAAAATGACAAAAACTCCAAATAACTTATCGATAAGTTATTTATCCATAAAAACTTTCTTGCCTGTTGGTACGGTCAAGTGTTTGTTCTGTGTGATAACCCACAGCAATGGGGCTGTGTGAGTCCATCTGATGTTGGGTTCGACATGACCATCGGTGAAGAGGATTACGCACTCGGCATTGATGTTTTCTTTAACTAGGTATTCACTGACGCATGAAACTCTAGTGCCGCCGCCACCCTTGGGCTTGAGCATATGCTGAAGTCCTGCATAATTTCCCTGAAACACTTGTTCGCCATGCGTTTCTGCGTCCCACCAGATAACTCTGACTTTCTCCGGCTCGACCGTTTCGCAGATAGAGACCAGTTCTGTAGCGAACGCGTTCAGCTCCTCCCCACCTATCGACCCGCTCGTGTCGATGCCGACCACAATCTCACCGACAGTCTCACCCATTGCGACTGGGATATAGATGTCGTTTGCGACCATGCGACGGTTGTACCTACGCCAAGAATATTCTTGCTTACCTACGCAGATAGAGCTGACGAACTCTCGCAAGACTTCCCTCCAGTCGATCTTGGGATCAAGCAAGTTGTCGATGTGTCGTGGTTTGTCCCCGCCAAGTATCCCTGCAAGGATGCCGCCTTGACGCAACGCACCATCGATCTTCTCGCCTAGCTCCTTGATCTCCTCTTCGCTCAACTTCTTGAAGTCATGCTCGTCCATTGTCTTTTTGTTGTTGCGGAGCATGTCATCGATGTCAGTCGGCTCGCGGTTGTTGTTGCCCTTGAGTTGGCCTTCATCGTCAGGTGAACCGCTATCTTGCCCACCCTCGTCACCTTGCCCGCCGCCTTGCTCCTTCTCTTTGTCTATCCTATGTTGTTCTTTCTTCAGATAGTCATAGACTTGCGTGACACTCCAGTCACGGAACATAGGATTCCACAGCCAACCCTCCCCGATCTGAATGTCTGGTGTGTTCCAACGTACGATGATGTCATTGACGACAAAGTCTGCGGCAAAGTTCGCAAGCCTTGCGTCCTCTTTGAAGATGTGCATGTAGTGGCTAAGGTGGCGTAAGTACTTGTGACCAACCTCGTGCATGATCGTCGCACGGAGCAGTGGCTCATCGCATCTCTCAAGATACTTCTCACCATAGACCACGTTAACGCCATCGGTGTAGGCAGTGGATACCTTCTTGTCCACTCTCGACTCACCCATCACGATGATGCCTGAGAACAGCATAGTCTTCTCGTGTTTCATCAAGAAGATGTGGTTGCGCTTGAGCCTCTCGGCTTGAGATTCTTTCATGATATTTCTCCTGATAAAGAGGGGGCCATGCCCCCGTGAAATGCTAGTTAATTGCTAGCCAAGTAAGTGATGGTTAGCAATTGACCACTTGGTCACTGTCTCGTTGTAGCGAGCCAGTCGTGCCAACTTCGAGCGAAGCAAGATCACAAACCACAGCGTCTGGATCTCGACTTGCTTGATGCGATTAACAAACATCTGAAACTTGTTGAGCTTGTCCTGCGAGTCGATGTGATCAAGAGCTTGGAAGATCATCAGCAAGAGCGGCGCAGTGTCGTTCTCGTCTGGCATCTTGATGCCCATCGGATCTTTGATGATGTTGTCAAACTTCTCGACCTTAGACTCCATCTGCACGAACGCAGACATGTCACGGCCACCCCTCTCGCCAATCGTGCCGCACAAAAGCCCAAGCGTTACTGCTTCTGGCAGCTTCGCTCTGATGATGGCATCACATTTCTCTAGTGAACGCGGCGAGACAAAGGACATCGAAGGCTTGCTAGGATGAAAGATGTACGGATTGTCTTGTTGATCTGGATCGAGGTATGACTTCAGCATACGGGGGTAGACCGCTACCGTAGCCTTCACGATAGGGTGAATGTCTCTGTCCTGTGCCCATATCAACCACTCCTGCATACTCGGCTTCTGCATCTTGACGATGGTCAAGCGATTGGCAGTGTGAGCTGGCAACACATCTCCAACACCATCACTGGAGTTGTTCGACGTAGCGAGCACATACGATCCTGGTGTAAGCGGCCTATCACCGACCGTCTTCTCCAAATACATTCTGGTATAGATCGGTTGCAAGAGTTTGGGAACCTTCAGCGCCTCGTCGATAAGCACAACCTTGGGACGTGGGTTGTCAAGGTTAAACAGACTCGACACGTAATACTCCATCGACTTAGTCGTATGGTTGGGTATCGCTGCGGCCAAGTCCATCATCTCTTTGTTGGGGCCATCGATGTAGACGTAGTCGTACTTGTCGTCCTCGAAATAGTCACCGACCTTGCGCCACTTGTCACCGAACATCTCAGCGAGGCCACGCAGTATGGAAGTCTTACCGCACCCAGGCTCAGACAAGACAAGGACGGTGTTGTGCTGACCGATAGCGGCGATAGCTTCAGTGGTTTGGCTGATAGTCAAGGTTGGATAGGTTGTAATTGCAGACATGGTATTTACCTGTGTGATTAATGTTTAATGGATAAGTGAATTACTAAGTGTGGTTTCTGTATCACCCACGTTTACGTCTATTAAAACTTCATACCGAACTTCGACAGGATGTCATCCATGCCATCTTTAACTGTAGCCTTCACAGCCTCGGAGTCACGGATGTCTTCGGCGGTATAGTTCGCAAGCACCTGTCGAGCCTGCTTGCGTATCGCCTCGATCTTGGGATCTTGGATGATGTTAAATGTCGCCAAGGTGTCGATCAACTCCTTGGCCCCCTGTATCGTAGACTCGTACACCTTGGGCCTACGCTTGCCCTCTTCTGGCTCCGAACAGGCATGAGCGATCCTCTCGATGTAGTCCAGCAACTGTTCGCATGATGTGGACATGATCTCGTGAATCTGTTCGTTCGCCTGTTGTGAATAGTACTGATTCATATCCTCAATGATCTCTTGAGCCACAGCACAACGGAAGTCAGCCACAGGCACAGGTGCAATGTGTAGTTTCATACTGAAGCGATTCCGCACCTCTTGCTCAGACGGATACAAGGTCTTGTCGAACATAGTCCCTTGACTAAAGGCCATCTGCGCCACGATTGAGGGATAGTGTGCGACAAAGTCATCTACAAGTGTGGCATGTTCAGTCTCAAGATCACGGTACTCGGCCTTGGTCTTTTCAAGGCGAGCCATTGGCAACAGACGCTGACTGCCCGCCCAGTCGTAGCTCAGACGCTTGAGCCAGTTGTAGACTGATTGACGGTGCATGAGGATCTTCTTGTGACGGGGGTCACCGGCAAGCAGGTTCTGAATAAACTTGCCCGCCTCGCGGTCAGCGTTCTTTGCTGACGTAATCTCATCAGACACAGAGCGATCTTGTCTTGTCGCTGACCAGACTTTCACCTCCACGTTAATGAGTAATGAGGCAGTTGCCAAAGAGATTAGATAATCGGGTTTCTTAAACATGATAACTATTCCTTACTAAAGTGTGATGATATTAAGACCAATAAGTAGAACTAAACAAACTGTAATAAAAACCATACCCCAACCAACTAGAACTTCACGCACTCGTTACCTCCTTTTCATCTACAAATTTTACTTCAATATCTCCGTAAGCACTGTGAGAATTTGTAAGATACTCATCTATCATTTTATCTTCAGCAGAGTTTTTATCATATGCCTCTACTTCTACGTGCATCTGATACGTTACTGTTACTACGCCTTTGTATTTTCTTATTCCCACGGTTCTCTCCTTTCTTGGTAATGTGCATTGAGCACCATTTGAATGTCAAAACTGTTGCCGTACATGTCCATCTTGTGTTTGATTGCATACTCAAGGGCTTCCTTCTCTGTGTCAAAGAAGCCGTAGACATGTGCGGGTTCGTGTGGGAAGTAATTGAGGATCACCCACTTCCCTGTTTCCTCGTCGTTAGTTTCCATTTCATCCTCCAGTTAATTACTAATCAAACTCAGCACCGTCATAACATCCGGCAAAGAAGTGCGGACCAACGAAGGCTCGCACGTAACCCACAGCCCATCTGCGGGTTGGTTTAGGACAGTCTTGTCGCCACTCTTTGTCAGCGCGTGATGTAGGCCATTCACGCTTGGGTTTCTGCAACGCCCACGCCAGCATCTTTCGCACCGTAGTGCGTTTGTTTTTATAAAACGTTTTCCTGATCTTCATTTCACTCTCCAGTTAAATGTTATTTAACAAGGCCGCCCTTGTTGTTGAGACCTGCGAGCAGGTCTTTGCTCGTGATGAGCATGTAGTTGGATTTGTGCATGGGGGCAACGCACCAGAGCTTGCGGGCTTCGATGCTGTTGAGTTCGCGGCAGTCCCAGCAGAAGCCGTTCAAGGTATCGACGGGGTCGAGCAGATCGTGGCCGCAGTCGCGGCAGTGCATGTAACGAATCATAGTGTTTTACCTGATAAGAGTTTGTGGGTGGATTCACGCGTGCGTGAATCGCTAACTACGCGACAACAAATACTGCGGTACTACATTATTATTATACCACAATTATGTTCTAACACAAGGACTATAATTAAGTTTTTTCAGCAGAGGATTTGGGGCAAATAGCGTTCCGTACGTTCCGCGAAAAAATGGGGGGGTCAGAACGTTGGAACGTTGAAATTCGAATTTGTAAGTTGTTGATTTAAATAAATAAAAAAGAGTATATTTATAATATATATAGTAGTAGAGGTCCACGTTCCATGTTTTTTAGGGGTAGTTCCCTTTTTGAGCAAAATTAGGCGCTGACGGGTTTTGCAGTTGCCGAGGACGTTCCGATGCCTGACTTCAACGGCCAACCCCCCTCATACCTCAAAAACATGGAACGTTGGAACGTAGCCTCGTAAGTCCTTGATTCTAAAGGGTGAGTAGCGTTCTGCGTTATAAAATTCACGCGAACGTGAATCGCTATTTAGCGGAACGTAAAAAAGGGTGTTGACAAAATTTTATTTTGTATGTATGCTTCGCTACGAAGCATACATACAAAACCCCGAAAGGGGTTTTTTCACGTCCGCGTGAAACGCTATTTAGCGAAGTACATCAATTTAAAATGAAATCTGAGAAGTAAAACCACGCACACACAGCGCGCCCACAGAAAAATAACTGGCTTCAATTGACAAGGCAAAAAAAAAGTGCTACCCTGCAAGCAGGGTAGCACCGAAAGATTACTTGACCGACCAGTATGCCGCGATTCTGCGCTTGGTCAGTTCAACATTGGCTGATGGATCATTGCCACGGGCATCAGCATTACGGACACGTTCAAGCATGGTGTCCATAGCCTTTTTCTCAAACTCTGCAAAGGCTAAAGCCTGGACACGTTCAGCCTTTATGCCAGCCCTTTCTTTCCAAATCTTCTTAGCCTTACTGATCAGATCGCCGAGGCGATTTGATACGTAGGCGTTTGTGTCAGTTCTCAAACCTTGGATCAATTGAAACCTGACCTTGTCCGAGGTTTTCATCTCATTTAACATTTGCTGGGTTACAGCAAACGCCACGTTAACGTTCAGCGCGAACTTTTCAACGTTCAGCTTTTCTATCTCCTTGGCAGATTTTTCAACATAGTTGCCATCGATAAGAGCGAACAACCTTTCAGGCTTGATTGTTTCACCATAGTGAAGGATATACCCTTCACTAAGCTGATCGCGTTGTTCTTTTGTGAACTGATCGCCACGGGAAAGGTTAGGGTTGCCCAAGGTCGGGATCGAGGCCATTGCATACCTTGCAACATCTTCAAGGGTACTGTTGATTTTGGCCTGCTGGTATCCTGCATCACGCAATGATTTGATGTTCATAGTGTAGTCCTAGAAAATATCGGCCACGGGATTGTGCCCGATGAAATACTTATACCCTTGTTCAATGATGTTGTACAGCATTTCACGGTGACGTTAATCGCTAATTAGCGAGGCGCACACACAGCACGCGCACAGAAAAATAACTGGCATCAATGGGGCCAAAAAAAGAGCAGCAGGGCCGAAGCCCTGCTGCTCTGGTCTTACTAGCTTGCTGCTTTAAAAGCCGCGATCTTGCGCTTGATCAATTCGACGTCCGCCGTCGAATCGTTGCCCCTAGCGTCCGCATTGCGGACTCTAGTTAGAATGTCATCTAGTGTTTCTTCTAACCAGACACCGAACACTTTGGCTTGTACGCGCTCTTTTTTGACGCCTAACTGAGCGCGTCGAATCTCTTTTGCCTTGCGTATCAAGTCGCCGATACGATTACTAGCGTAAGCGTTAAAGTCGGTTCGCATCTGCTGAACTAACTGATACCAAGTTTTATCGTTAGTCTTGATATCGTTCATCGCGGCTTGCGTTATTGCGAAGGCAATGTGAACATCAAGCTTGCGCTTTTCGCCTTCGTGTTCATCGAATTCGCCTTCAAACACTTCGACTAGGTTACCGTCTGCTACTTTGAAATAGCGCGTTGGTTTTACTGCTTCACCAAAGTAAACCATGTAACCAGAGCGTAGCTCTTCGCGCTGCTCTTTGTTCATCTGGTCTTCGCGGCTTGCGTCAAGATCGCCAAGCGTTGGGATGCGAGCCATTGCGAATTGTGCAATGTCACGGATGCGCGACTCGGTCTTGCCTTGCTGATAACCAACGTCGCGGAGGGATTGCAATTTTAAGTCTTGCTCGACTTTCATGGGCTTAGCCATAGTGTTTCCCCTAGGGATGAATGTCGGAACCCGCCGACTCGGTACTAATACTTATACGCTTGCGCTATGACATTGTCGAGGATCTCACGGTAGCGTGAATCGCTAAATAGCGGCACGCTCGCACAGCACGCGCACGGACACATAACTGGCATCAAAGATGGTGGGCCAAAAAAAGAGCAGGGGCCGAAGCCCCCGCTTGGTTATGCTAGCGTTGCCCTGCTAGCTACTAACCGACCGAACCGCGTCGTGATCCGCACGATGTGCGGGCCGAAGTCGGTGCCGTAGCACCTCATCCACTCCATCGCGTCGGCTTGAGTCCAAGCCCGATGCACGATTTTGTTGTTGGATTCGAGATCGATGATCTCGACGCGATAGGGCTTTGCTGCTGCCCTGAATGCTTGCTTGAGCAAGCTGGTGACTTTGACCATGATGGCCTCCTGTCTAGGGGCTTGCGGTATGCTTCCCCATGACTTTACTTATACCGACGCCGACGGCCTTTGTCACGTATCCCACGGTAACCCCACCCGCCCCCCACCCCCTGGACTGGCCGCCTCGCTCGCACACCCCTACACCCCATAATTTGCACAAACGATTTATAATTTTCCAAATATAAAAACACCCCCCTTGTCTTTTAGGTACCATACGTTTACATTACGAACCTATGCCAACATATATGTTAGACATAGACCCCAATATCCCCCTGCCTGCCAACGCAGCAGAAGCCCTACCCCCCATGACACCAAAAGAAGAACTGGAAGTCAGGGCTAGAACTATAAAACTTATAGCGGACCTCCAAGGTAAACCAATACATCCCAGCGATAAAGATAAAGACGAAGCTCGCGCATTGGCTAAGAAAATGGTTGAAGATCCTAAAGGGCATATTCAATTTAGTAATTACAAGAATGAAACCCTTGCATACCTAGCTGGTATGGTGTCCCAATACGACCAAATGATCGTTAGGGATCTTGCTGACTTAAAGATATTCGTTGTTAATAAACTTGTTGAGCAAACTGAATCTGGAAATGCCAAGGATGTTATTGCGGCATTGAAAGCATTAGGCGAAGTTGACGGCGTGGATGCCTTCAAACGCCGGTCAGAAGTAACGGTGCAGGTCAAACCCATCGATCAGGTGGAGAAAGATCTGTTGGCTAAGCTGGAAAAACTTGAGCGATTCACCAAATATGCCGATGCTCAAGACATAATTGATGTCGAACCAACTCAAACTAACCCCTCAGAAAATAGCGGCCCTTAAAAAGCTACTTCCCCATGCTTCTCCAGACGAAAAACGGGAGATTTTGCGGGATTTAGAGTTTTGGGAGTCACAGCAAGCCCAATCGCTAGGGCAAAAGAAGCTATTAGCCTTCGCAGACCACGTATACCCAGGCTATAAAGTAGGCCCACACCATAAAAGGCTGGCTAAAATCTTTGAAGATATAGCCAACGGAGTCAAAAAACGGGTAGTTGTAAACATTGCACCCCGTCACGGTAAGTCAGAACTCATTTCTTACCTAGCTCCAGCTTGGTTTTTAGGTAAGTACCCGCATAAAAAAGTCATTATGGCTTCACATACGGCTGATTTAGCCGTAAATTTCGGTAGAAGAGTACGAAATTTGGTGGCAAGTGACCCGTATAAGCAAATTTTCCCGCAAATTGAGTTACAACAAGACTCAAAATCGGCTTCTAGGTGGGGTACTAACTTTAATGGTGAATATTTTGCTATTGGTGTTGGGGGTGCTCTTGCTGGTAGGGGGGCTGACCTTTTTATTATTGACGATCCTCATTCCGAACAAGAGGCTAAGCAGGGGCGAGCAGACGTTTTTCTCCCCGCTTGGGAGTGGTTCCAGTCTGGTCCTATTCAGCGTCTTATGCCTGGGGGCGCTATTATTATTGTGATGACACGATGGTCGAAACTTGATCTAACCGGTCAGGTTATTAACCACATGTCCAAGAATGAAGATGCAGAACAGTGGGAAATTGTGGAATTTCCTGCCATTTTGCCAAGCGGCAACCCACTTTGGCCTGAATTCTGGCCGGTTGAAGAATTAAACGCTAAAAAAGCCTCACTTGACCCCCGCTACTGGCAAGCTCAGTACATGCAGGACCCTACTGCTGAGGAAGGCGCACTTATTAAGCGTGAGTGGTGGCAGATTTGGGAGAAAGACGACCCGCCCCAGTGCGAGTATTTAATTATGTCCTTGGATGCCGCGCAGGAAAACAATAATAGGGCTGACTATAACGCCTTGACAGTATGGGGTGTGTTCTTCAACGAAGAAGTTAACAACTACAACATCATATTGCTTAACGCCATCAAGAAACGGATGGAGTATCCTGAGCTTAAGAAGTTGGTGTTTGAAGAATATAAGGAATGGGAGCCTGATTCATTTATTGTTGAGAAAAAATCCAACGGAGCTGCGCTTTATCAAGAAATCCGTAGGATGGGACTTCCGCTACAGGAGTTCACGCCGAGTAAAGGACAGGATAAGATTGCCAGGGTCAACTCAGTCACTGATCTATTTGCCTCTGGGATAGTCTGGGCACCAGATAAACGCTGGGCCAAGGAAGTTATTGAAGAATGCAACGACTTTCCTAGTGGTACAAACGACGACTTGGTTGACTCTACGACGCAGGCGCTGATGCGCTTTCGTAATGGCGGGTTTATCAGACTGCCGTCCGATGAGCCTGATGAACCGGCGATGTTCAGGCGTAAAAACCAGTACGCCTACTATTAAGGATAGATCATGGCTACAAGCTTTTTTGACAAAGCGTTAAATCAAGCTCCGATGGGGTTACAGAATGATGGTCTGGTTATGGAGCCAGACATCGAGATTGAGATCGAAGATCCAGAATCAGTATCAGTAGGTCTTGGCGGTCTAGAGATTGTGATCGAGAAAGAAAAAGAAGAGGATGGGTTTAACGACAACCTTGCCGAGAAGATGGATGCCAAGGAGTTAGCCACTCTTGCTGAAGACCTGTGCAGTGATTTTGAAGATGACCTGTCGTCGCGTAAGGACTGGATGCAGACCTACGTCGATGGGTTGGATTTGTTAGGGCTTAAGGTCGAGGATCGCACAGAGCCGTGGCCCGGAGCGTGTGGGGTATACCACCCCCTGCTGACTGAAGCTGTGGTGAAGTTTCAAGCTGAGACCATCATGGAGACATTTCCAGCACAAGGTCCGGTGCGTACCAAGATCATTGGTGAAGAAACTAAAGAGAAGAAAGAGTCTGCTGTGCGTGTGCAGGCAGATATGAACCACCAGCTTACCGATGTGATGATTGAGTACAGACCTGAGCACGAGAAGATGCTGTGGGGACTGGGGCTGGCGGGTAATGCGTTTAAGAAAATCTACTTTGACCCAGGGCTTGATCGACAGACGGCGATGTATGTGTCGGCTGATGAC
>Ga0209358_10002202_pt1 | contig 15013 bp, 18 predicted proteins | sample LauGreFa1BDMLBSN_2_FD_187574 | JGI IMG/M metagenome (GOLD analysis project Ga0209358, IMG submission 187574) | Freshwater lake microbial communities from Lake Michigan, USA - Fa13.BD.MLB.SN (SPAdes) (version 2) | ecosystem: Environmental > Aquatic > Freshwater > Lake | place: Lake Michigan, USA... | reverse complement strand
ATGGCCAGCAACCCCTCAATTTCTGTAAATAACATAGGGATAATCGCGCAAGATTTCACTTCATTAGCATTAAAACCAAACAATACTCTTGCTTGTGTCAACGTTGGTTGACCACATCGAGGCAAGCCATAACTTAATTCACGTGCAAATGCCTTCAAATCATTGCTTTCAGGCGAAATAAAAATATCGGCATATTCTGTATTATTTTCTAATTGAATAATGCGAATTGCGGCATAATCCGTCAAAAAATATTCAGATAATACTAAATTTAAATTTGTCACGACTTCATCTAACGTTTTTGCGTCAAGAAGTGCGAGATTTAATTTGTGCATCCGATTAACAGCAGTATCGTTATCTCTTGCAATATCAATCAACTCAATTAATTGATTTTCCATGTCCAGATATCGCCCTCGAAACAATTCTAATTGCTTTGAAATTAACGATACAGCCCCTCCACTTGGATGAGGGATACTCATGTTTTCAAGTAATTGAATGTGTTTCGTAAAAAAATCAGGATTTTCTTCCAAAAATGCGGCAACCTGCTCATCATTGATAACTACTGCTTTCTTTGAAACTATTTTTTTAATTGCCTTCGGTTTAACACTTTTTGGACTTTTTATTTTCTTAACTGAAGTCACTGCTTCTTGTTCATTCATAATGCAATAAATCCTTCAAATACAGAAACTGCAGCACCCGTCATCAATACTGAGTGACCGCGTCCTGCCCAGCTAATTTCTAATTTACCACCAGGAAGCTCAACGCTCACCGTACTATCTAATAAATTCTGCTCGATGCCAACGACCACAGCTGCGCATGCACCACTCCCACAAGCTTGCGTTTCACCCGCGCCACGTTCAAAAACGCGAAGTTTAATCACATCCCGGCTAACAACTTGCATAAATCCAATATTCGCACGTTCTGGAAAAATAATATGACTCTCAAGCGCTTCGCCAACCGTCTCAACAGGTGCTGTTTTAATATCATTAACCTGTAAAACAGCATGAGGATTGCCCATCGAAACGGCCCCAAATGCTTTTTCCGTATCATTAACTTTTACAGTATAAAAACGTGCTTCTTGTTCTGCAATTAATGGAATTTCCAAAGGTAAATGACGTGGTATCCCCATATCAACCGTAATTAAGTCATCATCTGCATAGCGTAAAATGAGTTTCCCAGACTTTGTTTCAACAATGACTTCATCTTTATCTGTTAATTTTTTATCTCGCACAAATCTCGCAAAACATCGTGCGCCATTACCACATTGCCCAACTTCAGTTCCATCTGCATTAAAAATGCGATATTTAAAATCCACATTGGGTTGACTAGTCTGCTCAACCACTAACATTTGATCAAAACCAATACCCGTATGGCGATTTGCCATGAAGCGGATTTTCTTGGGAGAAATGGCAATGCGTTGATTAATTGCATCAACCACAACAAAATCATTACCAAGACCGTGCATTTTAGTAAATTTCATAAGCATTTTATTATTAAACTTGTGTACCACCGACAGTAATACCGTCAATTTTAAGTGTAGGTTGACCTACGCCAACAGGCACACTTTGCCCATCTTTTCCACAAGTCCCAACGCCGCTATCAAGCTCTAAATCATTACCAACCATTGATACTTTTGTGAGCACATCCGGACCATTTCCAATCAATGTTGCACCTTTTACAGGACGCGTAATTTTGCCGTTTTCAATTAAATAGGCTTCACTAGCTGAAAAAACGAATTTTCCTGATGTAATATCCACTTGCCCACCCGCAAAATTTTTCGCGTATAAGCCATTTTTAACTGATTTAATAATCTCTTCTGGATGATGTTGCCCTGCGAGCATATAGGTATTTGTCATGCGAGGCATCGGAAGATGAGCGTAAGATTCACGTCGTCCATTTCCAGTTGAACTCACTCCCATCAAACGCGCGTTTAGGCGGTCTTGCATATACCCTTTCAAAATGCCGTTTTCAATTAAAACCGTATTTTGCGATGTTGTTCCTTCGTCATCAATACTTAGCGAACCACGACGACCTTGAAGTGTTCCATCATCAACAACAGTACATAATTCTGAGGCAACGCGCTCACCTACGCGACCACTAAATGCTGACGTGCCTTTACGATTAAAATCGCCTTCCAGTCCATGACCAATCGCCTCATGCAGCAAAATACCTGGCCAACCCGCACCTAATACGACTGTCATATTGCCTGCAGGCGCTTCACCCGCTTCTAAATTAACAAGTGCTTGTCGCACAGCTTCCTTTGCATAATCAAAAGCAGTATCTTTCTCAAAGAACATCCCGTAATCACAACGCCCACCACCTCCCATGCTACCTTGTTCACGTTTACCATTTTCTTGAACAATAACGGTCACATTTAAACGAACCAGTGGGCGAACGTCTGCGAGTAAATGCCCATCTTGATTAGCAACCAAAATATGTTCGTAAACGCCTGAAAGACTGACGATAACTTCTTCAACACGCGAATCTAATTTTCTCGCTTGTGCATCAATATCTTTCAAAAAATCAATTTTTTGCTGATCTTCAAGCGATTTTAACGGATTCACCGCAGGATAAAGCAATCGTGCATTTTGCGTAATAGCGTTTAGATTGACCTGCGCATGCTGCCCTTGGCGGGTAATCGCTTTTACATTATTAATAGCTTCAAGCAAAATAGGAATTTCTAAGCGATCGCTATACGCAAAACCCGTTTTTTCACCCGCTACAGCGCGAACGCCAGCACCTTGTTCGATACTATGATGTCCTTCTTTAACGATACCACCTTCAAGCACCCAAGATTCTGAATGTGTCGATTGAAAATAGATGTCAGCCGCATCTACCTGCGCACTTAAAAGATGACCCATCAATTTTTCAACATCCACATCTTGAATATTGGCAGGTGTTAAAATGGCTTGTCTTGCAAGGTTCAGTAAGTGCATAAAATCCTTCTTTTTAATTTTTTAAGTTGATTTTTTCGTAGTAGATAATAAATTCACTAAAATTTGCTCGTAAATTTGGCTCAAAACTTCCAACTCGCCTACCCCGATATGCTCGTTAACTTTGTGAATACTTGCATTCAATGCACCCAGTTCAATAACTTGTGCGCCTGTTGGGGCAACAAATCGACCATCAGACGTCCCTCCACCGGTGTCATCAAGTGTTTCAAAACCTGTCACTGATTGAATAGCGCGATGCGTTGCATCAATTAATTCACCATTTTGTGTTAAAAAGGGATTACCCGATAGGCGCCAAACTAAATCGTATTTTAAACCATGCCGATCTAAAATAGCTTGTGTTCGCTGTTTTATGATGTCATCAGTGAGTTCCGTGCTGAATCGTAAATTGAATTGTACATTTGCATTCGCTGGAATGATATTTTCTGCACCAGCACCACTATTAATATTGGAAATTTGTAAACGTGTTGGTGGGAAAAATTGATTCCCCTCATCCCACACTTCTTTAATCAACTCATTTAATGCGGGGGTAACATTATGAATTGGATTATCAGCAAGTTCCGGATACGCAACATGACCTTGAATGCCATGAACCGTCAAATTCGCACACAATGAACCACGTCGTCCCACGCGAATCACGTCGCCAATTTTTTTATCGCTCGATGGTTCACCAACAAGGCACCAATCTATTTTATCACCACGTTTTTCGAGTACATCAACCACTTTTACGACACCATGCGTAGCAGCACCCTCTTCATCACTGGTCAACATAATGGCTATGGAGCCAACGTGATGAGGGTTTTTGGCAACAAAACGCTCAACAGCCGTAATAAATGCCGCAATCCCCCCTTTCATATCCGCTGCGCCGCGGCCATAAAGATTGCCATCACGTATAGTAGGCTCAAATGGCGGTGATTCCCATAAATGCATGGCACCTACTGGCACAACATCCGTATGCCCTAAAAAAACAAATAATGGCTTTACTTCACCACGACGCATCCAACTATTTTCCGTATCACCAAAATTTAACCGTTCGTCAACAAAACCTAAAGGCGTTAAACGTGAAGCAATAAGATCTAGACAACCTGCGTCATTTGGCGTAACGGATTCACGTCGAATTAAATCTTTTAATAATTCTAATGTATTGCTCATAATAAATTTCGCTCATAAATAGCGACATCAAAACCGACAAATAAATGCGTACCGCTGTCAAGAATGGGGCGTTTTAATAAGGTTGGATGCTCGACGATTAAAGGTAAAGCTTTTCTAAGGGTCAATGCTAGATTTTGTTGCTCGGCTGATAATTTTCGCCAACTGGCACTTTTTTTATTTAATAAACACTGCCAATCATCCACCCGCGCCGCAAAGTTACCAAGTAATTCAACTGATAACCCAGCGAGACGAATATCGTGATATTGATAATCCAGTTGATTTGATGTCAACCAATTACGTGCTTTTTTCACAGTGGAGCATGTCGCTATTCCGTAGAGAACAATCATGATTAAACCATTATTCTCCGCTCAATAACTCTTCAATAGGCGGAAGTTCTGGATCTGTTTTGCAACGGACTTTATAAACGTCAATAAGTTCCATTAAAGCTTGCTCTAAATCGCCTAAAATTTCCTCTTCATATTCAATTTCGTCTTCAGGTACTTCACCTGATTCCAAATAGTCTTTTTGAACATTGACGCCTTCTTCAACTGAAAGGATTGAGTACATTAAGGTTGTGCTTGAAATTTCTTTGCTCATAATATTTTTAGTGGTTAATAGTGAATGAAAAAATGGAAAAAAACCTGATTAACAGGAAAAGACAACAGTTACTTATTTTGATACATAACGCGTCACGTCTTCTATGCCTGCTGCAACAAATCCGTTTTTTCGCAGTCGACAAGCATCGCAAGTGCCACAAGCTTCACCTTGTTCGCTTGCAGAGTAACATGACACGGTTTGTCTATAATTCACACCGAGCTGAGTCCCTTGCTCAATAATTTGTGCTTTAGTTAAATAAATCAGTGGCGTATGAATTTTAAAAGGGATACCTTCAACACTTGATTTTGTTGCGACATTGGCTAAATTTTCAAAAGCAGCTATAAATTCCGGACGACAATCTGGATAACCCGAATAATCGACAGCATTCACGCCAATAAAAATATCCTGTGCCTTTAACACTTCCGCCCATCCAAGCGCTAGGGATAAAAAAACCGTATTTCTCGCTGGCACATAAGTGACAGGAATTCCCGCTTCTAAACTTTGCGGTACATCAATATGTGAATCTGTTAATGCAGATCCACCAATACTGCCTAAATCCAAACGTATGACTTTTAGTTCAACCTCATAATCTGCGGCAATTTTGGCCGCCGCTTGCAATTCTGCATTATGCCGTTGCCCATAATCAAAACTCAACGCATAACACGTATAACCTTGAGCTTTTGCTGTAGCTAATACGGTAACAGAATCTAATCCGCCGGAAAGTAGTACAACCGCTTTTTTATTCATGTTATTTTCCCTGTGCGTCTTGCCACAACAATTTGTGCAATTGAATTTGAAAACGCACTGCTAACTTATCTTCTAATATTTTTTCTGCTAATTGTGTCGGATTCTGCTGATCTGCAACAGGTGAAAATAAAACATAACAATGATTCGTTAAATCATATTGCTTAAGTATATTTTTTGACCAGTTATAATCTTCTTCACCTGCAATAACAAATTTGACTTCATCATGTGCGGATAAATACGCTATATTTTCGTATCGATTTTTATCCATTTCACCCGAAGAAGGTGTTTTTAGATCCATCACTTTTGTCACGCGTGAATCGATTTTTGACACATCTAACGCACCGCTAGTTTCAAGCGAAACGCAGTAGCCCAAATCAACCAATTTCGTTAGTAAACCGATACATTCACTTTGTGCTAAAGGCTCACCACCTGTCACACAAACGTTTCCACATTGATATTTTTCAACTTCTTTAAAAATTGCGTCAAAAGACATTTTTACACCACCCGAAAATGCATAACTGGTGTCACAGTAAACACATCGAAGCGGACACCCTGTCAGACGAATAAATACAGTTGGCAAACCCACTCTACTTGACTCACCTTGCAGAGAATAAAAAATTTCACTAATTCTCAACGTTTCGAGCATCAATTTTTCACGTCCGTAAACTGTTGCAGTTTTTTCGCTGCAATTTGTGAGGATGGCGAATTAGGAAAATCCGTAATCACACGAGTGAAATAGTCTTTTGCTTTTGCTGTATTACGTTGTTCCATTTCCATGAGACCGAGCCTTAATATTGCATCTGGCACTTTTGCACTATTGGGATATTTTTCAATAACCAAATTAAATGCCTTACGAGCAGCATCCGGATTTTTATTAACTCGATAAGCTTCACCCAACCAATATTGTGCATTATTTGCATATTGATTATTTGGATCTTTACTGAGTAATGCATTAAATTGCGTAATAGCTTCAAGCGTTTGACCATTGCGGAATGCATCATAGGCTTGCGTATATTGCTGTTTTTTATCCCCATCAGCACTTTGCCCCGACGAGGGCGTGACAGCAGGTGAAACAGATTTAGATGCAGGCACTTCAGCTTCCTGCTCTTTCTCTTTAGGTGTAGACGACTCGGTTGCCACATTCGATTTATTGCTATTCATTTTCGTTTCCATTTGCTGTAAACGATCGTCAAAATCTGAATACATAATCGATTGTTTCTTTTTTAACTCAGCAATTAAATTCGTCTGTTCTTCTATTTTGCCATTTAATTGCTGAATTTCATTCTGCGCTTCATCTAGTCGCGTCATCAGTTCATAAGTATTATTGACCGATGTATTAGCTTGAGCCGGAATAACTGCAGGCGCACCACTTGGATAAGATGAGTTATCTATAACAGGAGCGAGCTCAGCAAAAGCCATACTCGACAACGACCATAATAAAAGCGCAGACAATTTTTTCATAATAATTTAGTACGCAAGCTCAACGCGACGATTTAGTTCCCAAGATGATTCATCATGCCCCATCGCAACTGGCTTTTCTTCACCGTAACTGACAACGCTCAATTGTGCCTCAGAAACACCCTGTGCTTTTAGCATCGCACCAATTGATTTTGCACGTTGCTCACCTAAACCAATGTTATATTCACGTGAACCACGCTCATCGCCATTTCCTTCCAACACGACATGTTGACTTGGATTAGCGAGCAAATAACGTGCGTGTGCTGCAATCACAGGAATAAAATCTTGCTGTACTTGACTGCTATCAAGCATAAAGTAAATGGTTCTTTTTGATAACGGGTTATTTGGATCGCTAAATTCAGGTGGCAAACCATTCGCGCCATGTGCACCATAACGACCACCATTAAGACCTGAACCACCAAAGCTTGATCCACCATTCAATCCACTTGTTGATGCGTCACCAATACCATTAGCGCCATTTAAACTTCCATCAGTCAAACTAGCATCTTTTTCTTCATCCGAACTACAACCTGCTAAGGCTAATGTACTTAAAAGGGCGAGCAACGCCATTTTGTTATTTAATTTCATTGTTATTTCCAATTAGTTAAGGGTTAAAAAGTTAATTATTTATTTTGGCGACCATGCCGGTTCGCGCACTTCAGTACTATCAAAAACGAGTTTTTGTTGCATTTTACCATCGACAGAAACTGCTGATAAATAACCCGTACTTCCTTTTCGTGACGCATAAAGCACCATACTACCGTTAGGCGCAAAACTGGGTGATTCGTCTAGTGGACCAGAAGTCAAAACACTAATCGATTTTGAATTTACGTCCATTACACCAATACGGTAATCGCCACCGTTTCCATGCACCATGGTGAGATATTTTCCATCGGGTGAAAAACTCGCTCTCGCGTTGTAACTACCACTAAAAGTGATTCGTCTTTCCTCTCCACCTTGCGTAGGAACAACATACAGCTGTGGTTTCCCACCACGATCAGAAGTAAATACAATATTTCTACCATCAGGCGACCATGTTGGCTCAGTATCAATAGAGCGGTTTTTTGTTAATTTAGTCACATTACGTGTACCTAAATCTAAAATATATATATCAGGACTTCCATCTTTTGATAAGGTGACAGCAAGTTTCGTACCATCTGGCGACCAAGCTGGCGCACCGTTAATTCCGGGAAACTCTGCAACCCTTTCACGCTGACCTGTCGCAAGCGTTTGTGTATAAATTGCCGCGCTTTTTTTCTCAAAAGACACATAAGCAATTCGCGCAGCATCTGGTGACCAAGCCGGTGACATTAAAGGCTCAGGGGAAATTGCAATTGCTTTCGCATTCGCACCGTCAGCATCCGCAACCATCAATTGATGATTACTCTGAGCACCTTGACGAGTGCTTGTAATATAAGCAATTCTTCCGCTAAACACGCCTTTTTTACCCATCAAGCGCTCGTAAATCAAATCACTAATATGATGAGCTGTTTTACGCAATTCCGCCGCCGATGAAGACATACGATAACCCAGTAACGATTCTCCTTTGGCTACATCAAATAATTCAAATTCAATATTGAATTGAGCACCATTAGGTTGCACACGTCCAATCACAATGTAATTTTGTCCAAGTCCTTTCCAATCAGCAAAACGAATTGCATCTGCTGTACTAGGACGAGAAGGCATATTTTGTGGATTTAAGGGATTAAAATACCCGCTACGTTGTAAATCAGAACTTACAATACTACTCAGATCAAGTGGCGCACCTTGCGAGGCAAATGGCACAATTGCAATGGGTGTCGCACTTTCAACACCTTCTGTAATTTCAATAGACATTTCAGCATAACTTAAAGGTGCAAAACACAATCCAATAGCACTCACTAAAACGAGTTTTTTAAATAAATTCACGTAACTATTTCCTCTCACTTTACTTATTTTTTGATTTATTTAGGGTCGAACACAAATGTAACTGTTTTAAATTCACGTGCAAATAATTCTCTATCTGAAGGAACAGGCAAAGGCGATGCATTATTTACAGCGTTTTCAGCAGATGTATCAAACATTTCATCTCCACTGCTTTTTTCAATGGATACATCGAGTACTGTGCCATCTGAAGCAATTTTGACCCGAACAGTACATTTTAAATTTGCACTATCCGGTAATCGTATCCAACTTCGATTCACCTTTTGTTTAATAGCCTGCATCGCTTTATCTTTTGCTTCTGCCTGTGCGCTTGCTATTACTGCATTTGCCGCATCAGCTGCCTGTTTTGCTGCAGCTTCTCTTGCTCTATCGGCTGCGACTCTCTCAGCCGCTTGCTTTGCTTGCGCATCCGCGCGTGCTTTTTCTGCAGCAAGTCTATCAGCATCAGCTTTTGCTGCAGCATCCTTAGCAGCTTTATCGGCTGCCTGCTTTGCTGCTGCTTCGGCTTTTGCTATTTGCGCTTTTTCCGCAGCCAATTTTTCTGCCTCTGCTTTTTTGGCGGCCTCTTTTTTAGCTTCCGTTTCAGCTGCTTTTTTAGCTTCAATTTCCGCTTTTTTAGCCGCTGCTTTTTCAGCCGCTAATTTTTCGGCTTCTGCTTTTTTTGCAGCTTCTTTTTTCGCGTCAGTTTCAGCTGCTTTTTTAGCTTCTTGCTCTGTTTTTTGGGCTTCAGCTTTTTCAGTGGCCTGTTTAGCTTCTGCTTTTTCTGCTGCTAACCGCTCCGCTGCAGCTTCTTTTTCATGCTCTGCTTTTTTTGCATCTTCCGCTTTTTTTGACTCCACACGTTCAATAGCTTTTTTAGCCTCTTCTACGCGTTGTGCCTCTACCTTTTCTGCCGCTACCTTTTGCGCTTTTACTTTTTCATCTAAAGCGTGTTGTTTAGATTCTTGAGCCTTTTGCTCTTTTTCTACACTTAACTTTTCAGCTTCGCGCATAGCTGCTTTTTTTACTTCAGCTTTTGCCGCTTCAACTTGTTTTGCTTTTGCTACTGCTTCAGCCTCAGCACGTTTTTCTTCTAAATTTTCTTTAGGCGGCTCAACTTTTTTAGGCTCTTCGACAGGTTCTGGTTTCGGTGCCGGTGGAGGTGTTTTTTGTGTTTCCACTGGCGTAGCAGGTTTTGTTTGCGGCGGTGGCTGATCAATCATCGTCGCGTGCATCACTTCCGGCTCAGGTTCTGGTTCGGGTGGTGCTGGTTTATACATAGCGCTAAGCGCAAATAACGCCAAAAGCGTTAAATGAAAAGCTAGTGCCCATAAAAAAGGCTTGGAAAATTTTTGATTACGCATTGAAACCGTTAATTTTCATCTTTAGTCATTAAACTGACACTTGGCACACCGGCATGTTTTAAATCTGCCATCGTCGTTACCACCGTACCGTAATCAATATTTTTATCTGCATTGATTAAGACTTGTGTTTCAGGTTTATTTTTTAAAATCATTTCCACGCGCGGATAAATTGCTTCTTTTGAAATCGCTTCATCTTCACCATTACCGCTGTTGATAAAATAATTACCGCCTTGTTGAATAGAAATCACAAGCGGTGGTGTATCATCTTTTTGCTCGACCATTGCAGCTTGTGCTCTAGGCAAATCGACTTCAACACCAGACTGTAACATAGGCGTTGTAATCATAAAAATAATGAGCAACACTAACGTGACGTCGATATATGGCACGACGTTAATTTCAGCCATAGGACGGCGACGGCCAGCTTTTTTGTTACTTACATTCATTTACTATGTGCCTGTCTTTGTAAAAGGACAATAAATTCTTCAACAAATAATTCGTAACGACCAGTTAAACGATCGAGACGCGTTGAAAATCGATTGTAGGCAACAACCGCAGGAATCGCCGCAAATAAACCGATAGCTGTTGCAATCAGGGCTTCTGCAATCCCCGGCGCAACCTGTGCTAATGTAGCCTGTTTCACATTTCCTAGCGCCATAAACGAATTCATAATCCCCCAAACCGTGCCAAATAAACCCACATAAGGACTCGTTGATCCAACCGTTGCTAAAAATGCCAAATGTTCATCAAGGCGATCAAGTTCACGCAATAATTCAATCCGCATAACCCGCTGCGCACTTTCTACTTGAACAGCAGGCTCAACGTTACCGCTAATGCGCATACGAGAAAATTCTTTATATCCCGCTAAAAAGATCTTTTCAATACCTTCAGGCTCAAAATCTTTTGCGGCTAATTTTCGATACAATTCTGACAACGAAACGCCAGACCAAAATTGTTCCTCAAATTCATCTGTAATTTCAATCGCACGATTAAGGTCTTTACGTTTTGAAAAAATGAAAGTCCATGATACGAGTGATGCTACAAATAAAATCAGCATCACAAATTGCACCACAAAACTCGCTTCAGTTACTAAATGGAAAATAGATAAATCAGTATTCATGGTTTAATAATCAAAAATTGCTTCAATAAGAAATCGGGAATAGCTGTCGGTTGCATTTTAATTGCATCAATACATGCAACTCGACAGTGACAAGTACAAAGGTTCACATCACCATTTTTAATTGTTTGTTCAAACACTAAACTGGCTTTTTTTAATTCTACAATTGCTGCACTAACATGCAGTAAATCATTAAATCTTGCGGGACGTAAATAGTCAATTTGCATAGCACGTACTGCAAAAATGATGCCGTAGTCGTCGCGCAATTGATCTTGTTCAAATCCTAATTCGCGCAACATTTCTGTCCGGGCACGTTCAAAGAAATTTAAATAATTAGCATGATAAACAACACCACCGGCATCTGTATCTTCATAATATACACGCACAGACATTACAAAATCATTTTTCATAGCGCCAATAAATCCATTGTATTAGCAACTACTGTTGGGGCAGTTAAGCCAAAATGCAAGTAAGCCGCAGAGGTTGCTACGCGTCCACGTGGCGTACGCATAATAAATCCTTGTTGCAATAAATAAGGCTCTAGAACATCTTCAATTGTGCCACGCTCTTCACTAATTGCTGCTGCGAGTGTGTCTAACCCTACAGGACCACCAGAAAAATTTTCAATTAACGTTAATAAAAATCGTCTATCTAAAGAATCAAAGCCTTGACTATCTACTTTGAGCATTGTTAACGCTTGAGCTGCGACATCTTCAGATATAATCCCATTACTTTTAACTTGAGCAAAATCACGCACTCGACGCAACAGGCGATTTGCAATACGCGGGGTACCACGCGAGCGCTTCGCAATCTCTTGCGCTCCTTTAGGCTCGATAATCAAATTCAGCACATGCGCAGAACGCGTTACAATATGCGTTAACTCTTCTATAGTATAAAAAACCAAGCGTTGGACGATTCCAAATCGATCTCGCAGAGGCGATGTTAAGAGCCCCGCTCTGGTTGTTGCGCCAATCAAAGTAAAAGGCGGTAAATCAATTTTAATTGAACGCGCTGCGGGTCCTTCACCAATCATCAAATCCAGCTGATAATCTTCCATCGCTGGATACAAAATTTCTTCAACAGCAGGACTTAATCGATGAATTTCATCAATAAACAATACGTCATGCGCCTCTAAATTCGTCAATAATGCGGCTAAATCTCCTGCTTTTTCAAGCACGGGAGCAGCTGTTTGTTTCAGACTCACGCCCATTTCTGCCGCGACAATCATGGCGAGCGTCGTTTTACCCAAACCAGGAGGACCAAAAATCAATGTATGATCTAGCGCTTCCCCTCTCGCTAATGTCGCTTCAATAAAAATAGCCATCTGCGTGCGACATTCTTCTTGCCCAACATAGTCTGCCAAACGTTTTGGGCGCATAGCTCGATCAAGTCCTTCTTCTCCATGGCCGGACTTCGCGGCAATTAAACGATCTTCCTCAATCATTTAACGCTACCCTGCAAAGCAAGACGAATGATTGTTTCGCAACTTTTTCCTTCATGCTCTATAGCTGACACCATTTGACTTGCCTCAAGCGGTTTATATCCTAGAGAACACAATGCACTAATCGCTTCAGAACGTGCGTTTCCAGTTTTTGACAGGACTATGGCTTGCGTATTATCACTTTTAGGTAATTTATCACGTAATTCCATCACGAGCCGTTCAGCTGTTTTTTTACCCACACCAGGTAATTTTATCAATGCTTGTGTGTCATTATTCTGAACACACAGTTGAAATTCTTCAGCCGATTGTCCGGACAAAATTGTTAAAGCCAACTTCGCCCCTACACCATTAATTTTAATTAACGTTTTGAAAAGCATTTTATCTGCTTCATTTGCAAACCCAAAAAGATTATGTGCATCTTCTCGTACAATTAATTGCGTCTGCAAAATAATTTCAGCTCCAACTTCTGGCAAATCGTAAAAAACCGTCATCGGCGCTTCAATTTCATAGCCCACGCCATTCACATCTAAAACAATCCATGGCGGTGCTTTTCGTGCAATTTTGCCACGTAAAAAACCAATCATTATCTTTTGCTCAACTGTAAACGTTGCTGTGTTTGATAAAAATGTGCATGACAAATAGCAATCCCTAGTGCATCACTTGCATCAATTTGCATATTTCCCTGAATATTTAGCAATATTTTCACCATTTGCTGAACCTGTGTTTTATCTGCTCCACCCTTACCTGCAACCGTTTGTTTCACTTGCCGTGCGGCATATTCAAAAACAGGAATATCGTGCATCTGAACAGCACAAATTGCAGCACCACGTGCTTGCCCAAGTTTGAGCGCTGAGTCAGCATTTTTACTCATAAAAACTTGTTCAATGGCCATCTGTTCAGGTTGATATTCATTTGTCACCTGCAATATCCCATCAAAAATTTGTTTTAGTTTTTGAGGAAAATTGTCACCCGTAATCTTTAACGTACCACTCGTCACATAACGATAACCGCTGGGGAAAAAATCAATAATGCCATATCCCGTTAAACGCGAACCAGGATCAATACCAAGAATTTTCACTAACTCATCGACGCCATGATTTCATCACTAATATCGCCATTTGAATAGACATTTTGGACATCATCTAAATCTTCTAATCGCTCAATGAGTAACATCATTTTTTCAGCATCTTCTGCATCTAATTCAGCTTTAGTACTTGCTTGCATGGTGATTTCAGCACTTTCAGGCTCAAAACCGCCTGCTACTAATGCTTCTTTTACATTCAAATAATTTTCGAGTGTGGTAATCACATCTTTTGAGCCATCATCATTCGTAATTACATCATCAGCGCCTGCATCAATTGCCGCTTCCATTAACGCATCTTCATCTACATTAGATGTATAACTAATAACACCTAATTTACTAAATAAATAAGCAACCGAACCATCCGTTCCTAAATTACCACCTGATTTACTAAAAGCATGACGCACTTCACCTACTGTACGCTGTTTATTATCTGTCAAACAATCAACAATCACCGCAACACCACCAGCGCCATAACCTTCATAGCGAATCGCCTCATAATGAACACCCTCAAGTGTTCCTGATGCTTTTTTGATTGCAGTATCAATCGTATCTCGGCGCATATTAGCACCCAATGCTTTATCAATAGCCGTTCGCAAAGCAGGATTACTTGCTGGGTCGACACCACTCCCTTTTACTGCAACGCTTATTTCACGTAAAATTTTAGTGAAAATTTTCCCACGAAGTGCATCTTGCCCAGCTTTACGATGTTTAATATTTGCCCATTTACTGTGACCAGCCATGTTGCCTTTTTCTCCAAAAAATATTTATAAATTGTAAAATTGACTCTACTTTTATTTTTGTAACGTTATCAACTAAGCTTAAATACCCATTTAGTCGTATTTATCTAAATCAAATCAAACGTTAAAATCTTTCTGATATCGTTTTCTTCAACAAAAAAATCTGCTTTTTCTCGCACAGCGTCCCTGGAAATTACGCCGCCAAAACCAATGATTTTTGCACCTACTTTTTGTGCCTCTAAATCTGTTTGACCATCACCAACCATGACAACATTATGCGATTGTAAAGATTCAATAATCACCGCTTTACCGCCATTCTTTGTCAAAGGTGAATCTACGTCATACCCTAAATACGCCCCATTATCATCAAAATAAATGTCAACAGCATGAACGTGTGATTGAGGTACATTTAATCGTTTTGCTAATGGTAAAATAGCAGGCAACAAACCACCGCTTATAATATGAACCG